>SDBU01001799.1_pt1 | contig 29715 bp, 29 predicted proteins | sample 2277071 | NCBI WGS metagenome assembly SDBU01 (sample SAMN10397929, study PRJNA504765) | marine sediment metagenome | isolation source: marine sediment core GS08_GC12, 126 cmbsf | place: Arctic Ocean: Gakkel Ridge, Loki's castle | collected 2008 | reverse complement strand
TCACATTTCCATAGTGGAAACTTCTTTTTCTGAGGTGACCTCAAATAATAAATTTTTCCATCTCTCCATAGGGGAAATGGGGGTGGTGAACATTTACGTGCTTTTCATCACTAAGGGGAGCTGAGAGGCGATCATCAAAGACAAACAGTTTCCCTTTCCAATGCTCATTGCCCACTTCATGACCATAGTGGATCACTCCTCCTAGTAGTTGGTACACTTCATTGAATCCCAACTCTTTCAAAAGAGCTGAATAGGTCTCACATCGTATGCCACCGGTACAATACATCATCACTTTGGTGTTTTTAGGATCTTTTCTGTGAGCCAATTCTTCGGCATATTGCGGAAACTCTCTAAATGCTTCGAGAGGTGGACACTCTGCCCCATCGAAATGACCAATATTAGACTCATATCCGTTGCGAACGTCGATCAAAATGGTATTTTCATCCCTTTCTTCAAGCATTTTTTTCCATTTTTCTGGTGGGACATGCTCCCCTCCCTTTGCGATATCCGGCAGCTTATCAAGGGAAACAAGCTGTTTGCGAAACTTGATTGTCAACCGGGGGAAAACATGCTCGTCGGATGGGTCCATTTTAAACATGGTATTTGCAAAGCGGGGATCGCTTTTCAGCCAGTCGATATATGAGTAAGCATCTTCTTGGCGAAGGCTCATTTGGGCGTTGATTCCATTGTATGCGATATAAATCCGAGCTTTTGCATCGAGCTCTTTCAAAAATTTCCGATGCCTTTTCACCTCAAGATGAGGATCTTCGATATCGGTGTAACAGTAAAAGGCCAAGATGCAATACTTTTTTTTCATAGGAAACTATGATACTGACCGCCTTCCCATAAGGCAAGAGCTTTCTTCTTGTGGAAAATTCGCCTTTTTACTACTCTTATTTGCTTTAGAATAACCGATTCGAGGAGACATTAGCCTTGGAGAAAAGTTCAAGGCGCCTGATCAGGATCTCCTACGAAAAAAAATGGATATATATTTTTTCAACGAATCGCCCTACTAACTGATTAAGGAGTTTTTGAATGGCTCGCTATACTGGCCCTAAAAACCGCATTGCCCGACGCTTTGGAGTCAACGTCTTTGGCCGTGTTCGTAATCCCCTACTTCACAAACCTAATCCTCCCGGCATGCACGGTGCAAAACGGAGGAAAAAGTCGGATTTCGGGATCCAGCTTGAAGAACAGCAAAAGCTACGTGCCTCTTTTGGGATGATTAGCCGCAAGAAAACGGTACGCTACTTCAAGCAAGCTGCCCTTTCAAAAGAATCTACCCCATTGGCATTCATCCGCTTTTTTGAATGTCGCCTCGATACTGTTGTGTACCGGCTCAAGCTCGCACCGACGATCTTCGCTGCCCAGCAACTTGTTTCTCATGGCCACGTTCTCGTCAAAGGGAAAAAAGTCGATATCCGTTCGTTCCAGGTAAAACCAGGAATGGTGGTCTCCATCAAGCCCAAGTCCCAAAACATGGCAATGATCAAGTTTGCGCTTGAGTATAATCGTGATCTTCCTGAGTATCTCAGCCAAGAGCCCGCAAAATTTGCTGGACAGATGGAAGTGCTCCCCGAGCTAGATCAAATCCCATTTCCTCTCCCTGTGAATGTTCCTCTGATCTGCGAATTCTTAGCTCACACCAGCTAAGAATTTTAAAGACTCCCCTATGAGGAGGAAATTTTTCCAAAAAAGAACGGTAGCATGAGATGTGCTTTAGATTTTCTCCAAATGCCTGTACGCTTTTTCTATTATATTAAAGTGAGGGATCCTTAGATGGATAAATACGAACCATCTACAAAGCAAAAGAAAAACAGGAAAAAATGGTTAATCGTTACGGGGTTCACGCTATTGCTATATCCATTAATTCTCCTTACTATTTCCTCAAGTGAAATAGCTTGCTTTCAGAAGTAAGTTGTACCAGGTTCTAGCTGTCGGGATTTCTAATCTGATTTCTTTTTGGATCATTTATCACTGTGCTTATAGGAAATATGGCACTGCCTGGTTAACTTGGTGTCTCGTAATTGGACCAATAATTTTTCTGGTTGAAAATGCCAAAATCTTTAACGAACCCTTTAATGAATGGACTCTCCGCGCTCTATTATTGGATATAGTTGTATTTGGTTATTGGTATTTTTTGAGCGTTAAATTTCGAAAAGACAACAAAAATATTCAGATCCAATCATTCATATCCTCTGACACATATGCAGAAGCTGTTGCTTCGATTCGTTCTGCAAAGAACTTAGATGATCTTCAATTCAAGTTTCATGAAGCATTTAGGAAATGCCCTTCTCACTTTAAAAATTCCCCCTCACCACATCATACAGAAATGAAAGAACGCCTCACTCAGTAGTCTTCAAACAACTCGTAAAGGGAAATGAGAGCTTGAACTCAGGAACTTTTGCTACTTGATCCTATCAGTTGATTCAGGATTCGCATTAAACCCGTGACTGCTACCTTTTTTTCTTCCCAGATATCTACTGATATCTACTCAGAAAAATCTGCAAAATCTCACCTAAATCTATTATGGAAAATCAAAGATAAGGTGGCAGCCTCGGGTTAAAAGAGGCCGCAGCATTTTGCCGCGGCCTCAGTCGTTTCTGCTACTTCGCAAGAATTCTTGCGAAGTAGCAAGCTGAGATTGGCATCATTTTAGCGGTTTCAGGTCGAAAGGTGTGCACTCCATCATGTCGCAAAGCACTTTTTCAAGTTTTCCTACATGAGAACCATTCCCATTATGCCAGATTCCATAGCGGGGATCGATTAAGGTAAAATTGTCGTGGTGAATAGTACCATTTGGATGGACAAAGGAAATTGAGAATCCTCTTCCAATCATATTCGGGCGAAGCAAATAGGTATAGACAGGCTTGCTATATAAAAGTTCTTCTGCTTTACAGGGATCCAAATTGGGACACCACGCATTTTTTCTGAGAGCAGCATTGACATCAAAATCAACGCATTTCAGATTGTCTTCTTGAGCTCTACTAAAATTCAGAAAAGTAGCCATATGCAACCTCCTTTTTATTGATCCAATTGTATTGGATTTTCGGGTTCAAGTTTACTTGGAGAATTGCCTTAGTGTCAATTTTTTTTCTGGGAACAATAGAAGCGATGAGAATCATTTTTAGCTTAGACTTCCTAAATGTACAGCAAATGATCCACCTGCAGTAAAAGAACCATCTATCGATTTATCTCTCAAGAAATTTGCTGATGTTTTGATGAATGAATCATGCATTCCTTTAATAAGAGGCCGCGGCATTTTGCCGCGGCCTCAGTCATTTCTGCTACTTCGCAAGATTCCTTACGAAGTAGCAAGATGAGATTGGCATCATTTTACTGGTAGTAGATCGAAAGGGGTACACTTCATCATGTCACAAATCACTTTTTCAAGCTTTCCTACATGAAAGTGAGAACAATTACGCCAAATTCCATATTTGGGATCGATCAAAGTAAAATTGTTGTGATGAACAGCCCCATTTGTGTGAACGAAAGAGATAGAAAACCCCCTCCCAACTACATTTGGGCGAAGCAAGTACGTAAAGACAGGCTTGTCAGCAAGGAGTGTTTCTGCTTGATGAGGATCTAAATTCGAGAACCAACCATTCTTTTTGAGAGCAGCATTGACATCAAAATCAACGTCTTTCAGATTTACTTCTTGACCTCGACTAAAATTCAGAAAAGTAGCCATAATACAACCTCTTATTTCATGCGATCCGAAGATCTTAGGTTTTTTTCAAGAACAAGTGTAAACATGAAGCAGTTTTAATGTCAAAAAAATTTATCGGGGGGCGATTGAAGCCCATCGAAAATCAATATTTCCCGCATCTGAGCAAAAGGCTCCTTGCAGTTCTGGTTTATACATGTACCGATAAGCTTCATAGATAATAGGGATGACTGGACATTCTTGGACTAAAATCTCTTCAGCTTTCTTAAAATATACAACTCGATTCTCAGAAACGGTTTCCTTTTTGGCACATTCCAGATATTTTTGGTATTTGGAATGTTCCCAATTAGAGAAATTGACTCGATTGCTTCGATATTGAAATGAATTTAGAGTATAGAAAGGATCGTTAACCCATGCTTTCCAGGTTATCATTCCGGTCTGGAAATCTCCCTTAACCATTTTTGAGAAAAGAATATGGAATGGATATTCTTCTAATCGGAAGGAGATGCCGAAAATTTCTTCCCACATGGCCGCCAGAGCCCTAGCGATTTTTTCTCTTCCGAGACCTCCACCATAGTAGAGGGTAATAATGGGGAAGTTTTTTCGTGTGAGGCCCACTTCTCTTAAAGACTCCTCGAATAATCTCTGAGCAATTTCTTTGTCTCCTTTTGTCTGTTTGTCATCAAAAATACTAGTATGGATGAGAGGAAGAGGAGATATCGCAGGCATAGTGGTTTCTGGAAAGAAGCGAGAAATGAGCTCTCTATCAATCGCATACGTAAATGCTTGGCGCATTTTTAGGTGATCAAAAGGATAACGTTGTGTGTTAAAAACACACCAATGTGTTCCAAGAAATTTAGTATAACATTCATTATCTCCAGTTGTGAAATGAGACTCCCAAGGACGCATCGGGTGACCGAGCCAATCGATTTCATTATTGTTATACATCTCAATAGCTGTTTCGGAATTATTCTTTGAAATCAAAATCCTGTTGAGCTTAGTATTTTCCTGATCCCAATAATTTGGATTTTTTTCAAAAATATATCCGCCATTTGCTTGAATCTCTTTCAATTTCATTGGACCATTACAAATATAAGTCTCTGGACCACTTTGCGCCCAATTTGGATGTGATTTCTCCAAATTGTGATTAATAGGTGAATAAAGGGGGAGGGCAATTTGCTCAAGAAATTCTGGTGTGGGATTTTCCAAGTCTACGACCAAGGTCTGATCATCGATCGTTCTTATGCCCACTTTATCTATTTCGATCCTCCCCTCTTTTGCAGCTCTCGCATTTTTGATAGGATAGAAGAAATAGGCAAAAGGGGTATAAAATGAAGGGGAAAGAATCTTTTTCCAGGCATATTCAAAACTATAAGCTTTAAGCGGACTGCCATCTGACCATTTGGATGGGCGAAGCTTAAAAATATATCTTTTTCGATCCGCTGAAATATCAACAGATTGAGCGAGCGCTAGAGAAGGTTTGCTATCACGGGAGATCCGAGTGAGTCCTTCATAGAGCATTTTGATAACATTACTAGAATACTCATCCCCCCAAAGCCTTGGATCAAGAGAAAGAGGCAATGCGATAAAACTAATACGCAATTCTTGTTGATTTGCAATTTTATCTCTCCATTTGTTCAAAGCACTTTCAATAAAAGCTTGGAATTGTTTTTTCTGCAATGGATTCGCGGTTTCGTAGATGATCCCTTGTAAGAAGGTTCCTTGATAATTGACCCCCGTTTTTACTAGAGATTTTGAGAAATTCTCAAGTTTGCTGATCTCTTCGTTGAGGATATTCTCAATGGATCTCTCTTTTGTCCTCAAAATGGCAAAACAAAAATTTTTTCTTTTGATTGTTTTCTGGAAAAAACTTCCTCTTTTAGTAAGGTCCTGCTCTGTTGCATCTAAACATAGTTCGAAAAGAGTCTTCAGTTCAGTAAGGGAAGTCGTCGCTTGGGATTCAATGGGAGTAAGAGAAAAAAAGAAGTTTTCAAGCAGTTCTTGGTCAGAAGATTCGTTGCCAGAAAAAGCTTCTTTAAATTGCGAAAAAAGCTCTCCTTGTTTGAGGATCATTCCCCCATTGTAATCTCGGACCTCTCCTAGAGCTTCTATGAGGATGGAAATGACTTTCTGTCTTGCTAGATAAAAATTTACAGAGGAGTTCGTCCGCAATATGGATCGATCTATTGGAATACAAAGATGAAAAACATTGGCTTCTTTGGGATTTTTTTTCCGAATATACCCAACATTTTGGACCCGATCTGGGATAAAGCGAAAATTTCCTTTTTCGAATTGAAAGAGTTTTTCTAAGAGGGAATCATGTTTTTTTAATACCCGCACAACAAGCACTGTGAAGAAGAGATCACCCCCTTCTTGCTTTTCAAAATTAATCATGACTTGAGGCAAATCCGAGAGATATTTTAGCTCTTGAGAAAGAAGTAGGATATTGCGCATCACCTCTTCTTCATTGCGGATCATGAATACAGATGGAATGAGTCGTTCTATCCGTTTTTTGAGTTCTTCTCTGAGCACTCGATTGAGAAAGCGAATTTCTTCCTGCTGAAATGGCGATCCATCTTTTTTCTCTAGCTCCAGATAGAGGTATTTGATCGGGTTATGATTCGCCTGATAGAAATAGTAAGAACCTTTGACAATTTGCGCATCAGAAACGAATTTCTGTACAGCACCGAGGATGTGGGTCTCTTCAAAGGTCTCATAGCGATCTGAAAGGACAACAGCAATCGAGAGACCAAGGACTGGTTTGGTGCCAAAAGGGAAATAGAGCTTTGAGCGGACAAAACGAAACTCGACATGTCTTTTCTCAGGAGAGACAGATAAATAATGAAGGATCTTTTTTCGCATCAAAAAGTGGGAAACTATCACTCGTGTGATATGCTTGGGCATGCGGAACTTTCGAAAGTCGGGCATTGAGAGGGCGAAAAAAGTGCTCATTTCTCGAAAGATTTCTATGTCAAAGTGTCTTGGAGCTCTTTCAGTGAGTTTGCGCAAATAGTGCTGTACCTGGGACGATTTTTGATCGAGAGTAAGGGCTTTCGTATCGAGAATATGTTCGAGATATTTCGATGAAGACAGGCTGAGGCTGAGTTCATTGGATAACAGAGGGAGATGTTCTTCGATGAGACTGAGTTCTCTCCCATCCTCAACCAAAATTTTTACCTCAGCAAGAAAAAAAAGCCTCGAGGAAAAACCTTTCATGTAAAAATAGAGATTGTCGAAACCGAGGATATTGATCTCTTTCTCTGGAATCAGCCACCTACGAATAACTTCAAGAAGGACTTTTTCCGATTTAACCTCTTGTGTAGGAGAACAAAGAAAATAAAGAGTGAGACAATCTGGCGTGTTTTGAGGCGAATTCCATTTTACAAGAGGAAGCTTTTCAATGAGCCATTTTACCTCTTTTCCTTTGGGAACTAAGAGAAATTCTTCAGGCAGAAGTTTCCTGAGAATCTCTTGTCCTTTCTGAAGGTGAGCGGAAAGAACAGTAGACTGCGCTAGTTGCGGAAAATGGGGTTGAATCTCAGGAAACTTTCTTTTTTTTTCTTTTTGGGTACGTGATGCCATAGACAAGATCAAATCTAGTGGACACAAGAAATTTTTTCTAGAAAAAAATGCAATTTTTTTTCATACTTAAACTCATAAAGAATCAAAAATGAAGCATATTTTACGGTTTTTCTTAATTTTTTATGTATTTCTTGCAGGGTGTCAAAAAAAAGACATTCCCCATGTTCCTGCACAAAAAACTCAATATTTACATATTAGTTTTATTAGTAGCACATTTTCTCTCCATCCAAGAGAGGCAATCACCTACCCCTCTGCATTTGGAACAAAGATGCTCTTTGAAGGACTCATGCGCATTGGGAGGAATGGAGAGGTTGAGCCCGCTATTGCAGAGAGTTATGAACTCTCTGATGACCATATGACGTACACTTTTCATCTCCGGCCCTCTAAATGGTCCAATGGAGAGGAAATTACTGCCTATGATTTCGAATATTCATGGAAAAAAGTGATTGATCCAAAAACCGGAAGTTTGGGCGTGCAAAATTTTTATCCGATTAAAAATGCACGTGAGATTTTAAGGGGTAGGAAAATGATCGAATCGGTGGGAATTCGAGCTCTTGATGAGAAGACTTTAGAAGTCCGACTTTCCCATCCAACTCCCTATTTTCTCGAGGTGACCGCAACTTCTCCCTTTTTTCCTGTCAATGCCCGTGTCGATCAAGAGAATCCTCATTGGGCCAACCAAGTAGGAAAAGATTTTGTTTGCAACGGACCATTTTCTTTGGAACGCCTCCGCATTGAAGATGAAATCGTCGTCAAGAAAAACCCAAAGTATTGGGATGCCAAAAATGTTCATTTACCCGGAATTCATATTGCCATCATCAAAGATGCAAGTACGCAATTAAACCTTTTTGAAAAAAAACAACTTGAGTGGCTGGGAGACCCCCTTTCTAAGATGCCCTTGGATGCAATTGAAGCCTTCCGCAAGGAGGGCAAGGTTCATTTTTTCCAAACACTGGGATTGTACTGGTTTTTTTTGAATACCGAATCTTTTCCCTTTAACAACAAAAAGATGCGCCAGGCTTTTGCCTATGCAATCAATCGGCAATTGATCATCGACCACCTCCTTCAGAAGGAAGAGACTCCTGCAATGGGTGTTTTGCCCCATTCATTGGCAAGCCAAGAAACCCCCTTCTTTCAGGATAATGATCGAGAGCGCGCACTTGCTCTCTTTCAAGAGGCCCTCGACGAAATGGGGATTCAAAAGGAGGATCTCCCAGAAATTACGATCAATTATAATGCTGCTCCCATACATATGCGCATTGCGACTGCTATGCAGGAGCAATGGAATCAAGTATTTGGCTTAAATATCAAGATGGAACAGCAGGAATGGAAATTCCATTATGACAAACTGCAAAAAGGGAATTATCAGATTGGGGGTGTGCAATGGCAGTCCTGGCTCAGAGACCCGATCTATATCATGCAAACCTTTCGAGAAAAATCAGATGGAGTCAATATGTCTCGCTGGGAAAATGCAGAATACAAGCATTTGATCAATTTGGCGGAGAGACAGGCCGATCCGACCCTCCGAAGAACCCTCTTCAACAAGGCAGAAACTATTCTCATGGAAGAAATGCCTGTAATCCCCGTATATTTCACCACGATCGCTTATGCCAAAAGCGATAAGTTGAAAGATGTCTATATGTCAGAACTTTACGAGATCGATTTCCGCTGGGCGACTTTAGAAGAATAGAGATTCAAAATATCTTCCGCTTGGAAAAGTTTGCACAGCAAGAAAAACAGAGCAAAATAGAGTCCCGTTTGAGAAAAAAAGTGGAGGGCTTGCTCTGTAAGCTGCCTGGGAAAGAGGATGTCTTTTGAGCCAAGCATGAGCGACAAATCCCCTAAACCCCAATGGCCAAAAGCCATTACAATCCCGCCGACGAGAAGGGTGGGGATGGCAACTCGACGCGAAGAAGACCAACTTTCCTTTGGTTTTTCGAGTTTTTGATAGAGGTAAAAGAGGTTGGCGGTCGAGGCAATACTGGTCGCAAGGGCAATGCTGAACGCGCCCATCTTAAAATAGAAGACGAAAAGAGCATTGAGAAGGATATTGAGAATCGTCGAACAAACAAATCCAAGCATGGGGGTGCGATAGTCTTTTTTGGCATAAAAGGCTGGGGCATAGATTTGGACAAGGACCATGGAAAGAAGGCCCAATCCATAAGACCATAAACAAAGAGTCGTTTGCATCGTTGCAACCGAGCTAAAATCTCCTCTTCCAAAGAGGAGGTTGATACTCGAAAGGCCCAGAACAAAAATTCCGATCATACAGGGGAAAATAAGGGCAAAAGCCCGCTTCCTTGCAAAGGTGAGCAAGGAAAAATAGTGCTTTCTATTGCCTTGCTTATGTGCGCGAGAAAGTGAGGGAAGAAGGGCCGAAGAGAGGGCAATCCCAAAAAGGGCTAAGGGCAGTTGTTGGATTCGGATGGCATACCACAGATAGGCGGGCCCCTCAGAAGAGGCAAAATGACCGAAAATACCGTCCAGGGCGCTATTGATCTGTACCGAAGCAACTCCAATCATTCCCAACATCAGAGGGCGGACTAAGGTTCGAATCTCAGAAGAAAAAAGGGAAACTTTAAAGATCTCTTTCACAGAAAGGTGTTGTTTCAAAAAAGCCCACATTTTTGGAATGGTCATGGTCCATTGAAGGAAAAAGGCGATGGAGAGGGTGATCGCAAGTCCCTCAGCAGCTCTTGAGAGGGGTAGGGCCTTAAGAAGAAAAACCCCTGAAATCCAAACAATATTGCTAAGCGCTGGAGCAACAGAAGGAACAAAGAAGCTTCTTTCCGATTGTAAAAGCCCCGTACAAAAGCCGAAAAGACAGATAAAAAAGACTGCTGGGAGCATGAGACTTGCAAGTCGGACAACTTCCCCATTAAAGATGGAAAGGACAATCTCTCCAAGAAAAACGAGCCCCAAAAGAAAAACGACCATGCTCCAAAAGAGATCTCGGAAAAAGACGGCAGCACGCCTGGAATTTTCAGCCCGTTTTTCTTCAAAATGGGGAATGAACCCCTGATGGAGAAGGCTCTCGCCAAAGAGCCGACGAGCAAGATAAACAAAGCGAAAAGTAAGCAAAAAAGCAGCTAGCGCCGGGGAGGTCCCAAAATAAAAGGCCATCGCCATATCCCGCAGCATTCCAGTGACCTTACTCAAAAAAGTGCCGGAAAAGAATCGGAAGGCCGAGCGCGAGACAAATTGCGGGGTATCTATAGGTCTCATAGATCTTTCAAGGGAAGTTTGTGATGACGTCTGTGTATCACATACCAAATTCCAAAGCAAATGCATGCAGCTAGCCAAACCAATCCATTCGGAATGGTGAGCCAAGGGTAGGAGGGTTGGTTGGGCACCCCAAAACGGTGGCCGAAAGGCCAGAAAATAAAGGAAGGACCGCCGCGCAAATTTCCCTGTGGCACAAAACCAAAATCACGACTATCTGCACTCATGGCAAAATTGTCTCCAAGAGCAAGATAGGATTTTGGAGGGATCAACAGACCGTACTTTCGAATTTTCTCAACATCGATTTTTCCATTCTGATCGAGAGGAGGCCCACTATCTACAAAAGCTTGGTAAGGATTTTGGGGATTCGCACTGCTTTGTCTTGCATTTTCTTTTTCGACAAATGCCTGCAATGCCGGATCATCCTTTTTGAAAATAGGTGCTCCCATCACATACAGATCTCCATCGCGGAAATAGGCAAAACGACTAGTATCAAAATGAGGACCGAATGCAAGTCGTCTGTCAAAATCGATCCCGTAGTTAAAGAGTTTCCTCACCCATTCGGCACCACAGTGCATCAGAGGATGATTGGGAGGAAGCGGTTTAGCCGTGCCGCCCCATTTGATCTCGTATCCCTTGCCATAATAAAACTCATACGTTCCGTCCGGCACCCCTTCCAAACGTGTGAGATAATGACTCGCAGTTGTTGATTGTCCCCCGAGTTGATACCGCATTGCATAGCCATTTTTCACAACAAAGCGACCAGTGTAGAGATTGTCACAAAGCACTTTCAAATGAGCGTCATTGAGAGGGACAATCGAAGTATTCAAAATAAATTGCGGGCGGATTCTCCCTCTAAAATCCCTGCCAAGCTCGAGGTTTTTGAGATCTGGATGATGCTTCAGCTCTAGGTAATATTTTGTCTCATCAAGCTCTATCCCATTGCGCTCAGCAAACTTTCGAATCTCCTCTTTTGGAACAATGCGTGCGATTGCATAATTTCCAATACCCCACAGATCGCTATAGTTCTTCACCGGAGGATATTTACGATTGTGAATCCGCGATGTGTGCAGCATCTCCCCTTCAAAGCGATTGTTGCCAATAGCTGTCAGCCTTGCGACTGGCTCATTCATTTGATGGATCACCGCCATTTGATAAGCATTCCCGGCAGAAGAGCGAAACGGCTCGGCGACTGCCACAGACCCATCAAAATGGATGAAAGGGACGTGGTCAATTTTTTCGAGATCTTTTAGTTGATACTGATCGGAAATATCTCTGCCAATCCCATCGATTGCATAGAGTTTTCCCCCATAAAAATAGACGGTATCCCTCGGTCTTCCCATCATCCGCTTCACATATTGCTTCTTTCCTGGGAAGATCCAAAAATACATCGTGTCAGGATCATGGACATCCATGTTTTCTACCGTAAAAACAATGATTCCAGAGCGCTTCACAAGCAGTGGATCGAAATATAAATGTTTCGTCGTAAAGGGAATATTGATCCCAAAATCTGTCTTCGAAACAATCAATCGATCTTTTTCCTTTAAAGTGGGCCGCATAGATCCAGTAGGAATTTCATACAGCTCAAACCATACCTGGCGGATGATCAGCGCAAAAACAAGAGCAAAAGCCAAAGCGAGAATAAAATCTCTCACCTGTTCAAAGGGATTTTTCTTTAAAATACCATTTGCGTAATCGATACATTTGTGAGCCATATAGTTGGCCCCGTCCCGATTTTTCTTTCGGACTTCTTCTTGAAGAGTGCGCAAATCGTTTTGGATTTCCTTTGTCTGAGCAGGAAGAAGACGTTTTTTCTTCCGCCTCCAGAGTTGATAGACAGCAATAAGGATTTTTTTAGATTTTCGTAAATGAAATGACTTCATGTCCCCACGTCAGTTGAAATGATCTAATCCATTCTCTATAATTCTTAAGTTTTAGGAAAGGATTAATGGCAAAAACACCTCCGGAGAAACTCCTTATTGGTGCACACACCTCTACTGCCGGCGGTGTGCATAACGCCCTTTTGCAGGGAGAAGAAATCGGCGCAACCACCATCCAAATTTTCACTAGCAATCAAAAACAGTGGCAAGGGCGGGAAATCACCAAAGAAATAGCCGATCTCTGGAAAAAAACGCGTGAGGAAACTCGGCTCAAAAAAATCATGAGTCATAGCAGTTACCTCATCAATCTCGGCTCTCCTAAGGAAGAAATGCGCGAAAAAAGCGTCAATGCTTTTCAAGATGAACTCAAACGGTGCCATAAACTAGAAATCGATTTCCTCAACTTCCATCCCGGAGCCGCCACGGAAAGCACCACAGAAGAATGCCTTGAGCAAATCGTTTCTAGCCTCAAAAAATTTGAAAAGCTTTGCGCAGCTGGTTCTACCCGCCTGCTTCTTGAGACGACAGCTGGACAGGGAAGCTCTGTTGGCCATGAATTTGAGCATCTGGCCTTCATCATTGAAGAATTGAAAAGCAAAATCCCCATTGGAGTTTGTATCGACACCTGCCACATTTTTGCTGCTGGCTACGACATCCGCACCAAAAAAGCCTGGGAAAAAACATTAGACGAATTCGATGATGTCATAGGATTGAAACATCTCTACGGCTTTCATCTCAATGATTCGATGAAACCCTTTGCCTCGCGGCGCGACCGCCACGCCCACCTCGGCGAAGGAGAAATCGGGATCGAAGCCTTTCGTTTCATGATGCAACATGAAAAGCTTCGTGAAATCCCAAAATATCTAGAAACCCCAAAGGGGCTCTCTATATGGAAAGACGAAATTGCCCAACTGAGGAAATTTGCCAAATGAGAACAAAAATCAAAAACATCACCAAAGAGCAGATCGGCCAGAAACTCACTGTCGCAGGCTGGATTCGTTCCTTGCGTGATCAAAAGAGCTTTGCCTTCATTGAGATCAATGATGGCTCCCGTCTCGGCAATTTGCAAGTGATTGCTGAAGAACCCCTACGTCCGCAATTTGAAAAGCTCACCACAGGTGCAAGCGCTGCCATCACGGGAACTCTTGTCGAAAGTCCTGGGAAGGGGCAAAACTTCGAACTCAAAGCAGAAAGCATCACCCTTTATGGCAGCTGCCCAGCAGAGGATTATCCCCTCCAAAAAAAGCGCCATTCCTTCGAATTTTTGCGGTCCATTGCCCACCTACGCCCCCGCACTAACACCCAAGGTGCAGCCACTCGGATCCGTAGTGCTCTATCCTTTGCCACGCACAAGTTTTTTCAAGAGAGAGATTTTCTCTATATTCAGACACCCATCATCACCACGGCCGACACAGAAGGTACGGGAGAACAGTTTCTCGTCTCCTCCCTCGATTTTGATGAGCCACCCCGACACAGTGACGGCAAAATCGACTTTAGCAAAGACTTTTTCACTCGCCCGGCATACCTCACCGTTTCTGGCCAACTCAACGCAGAAGCAATGGCCTGTGCCCTTTGTGATGTCTATACCTTTGGCCCCACCTTTCGCGCAGAAAATTCCCATACCACCCGTCACCTAGCTGAATTTTGGATGATGGAACCTGAGATGGCATTTTGCGACCTCGAAGGCAACATGGATGTCGCCGAAAGCTATACAAAAGCCATGATCCAGCATCTTTTCGATCATTGCAGTGAGGACATGGAATTCTTTGACAAATTTATGGAAAATGGACTTCTCGATCGACTCAAAAATGCGCTAGAAAATGAATTTGCCAGACTAACCTATACCGAAGCCATTACCCTACTCGAAAAATCCAATAAGACTTTTGAATTCCCCGTCGCCTGGGGCATGGACCTGCAATCGGAGCATGAACGCTACTTGGCTGAAGAACACTTCAAAAAGCCGGTCTTCTTGAAAGATTATCCCGAAAAAATCAAAGCCTTCTACATGCGAAGCAATGACGATGGTAAAACCGTTGCTGCCCTCGATCTTCTCGTCCCCAAAATCGGAGAACTAATTGGCGGCAGCCAACGGGAAGAAAGACTCGACATGCTCGAGAAAAAAATTCTCGCGTTTGGACTCGACCCAGACAACTACTGGTGGTATTTGCAACTGAGAAAATATGGGACTGTGCCCCACTCTGGCTTTGGTGTTGGGTTTGAGCGGCTCATTCAATTTGTGAGTGGAATCGAAAACATTCGGGATGTGATTCCGTTCCCCCGCTATCCCGGTCACGGTGAGTTCTAAGCTTACTTGAAACGATCCTTCAAGAAAGAAAACCCCATTGCAAAGCACTGCGATCAAAATCTTTTTTCTGTAGGAATCAATTCAGTAATTTTATTTTTGCTCGTTCAAGAACTCCAAGAGCTTCCTCACAAGGAAATTCCCAATATTCTTTGTCTGGGTGAGAATAAAACTGAATCATTAATTCGTCTGTTTCTTGAGAAATTTCTGCCCACTGAATTCCATTGTAGAGTATTTCCGCCACAAGATGTTCTCTATCGGGAAGACTTGCAATTGTAATACGAAATTTTTCCATGTGTTTACTTTAGAGGGTGTATGCGAATTGCTTTCATCGGGAGGACCTAATATTTTTGCCTAGGAGAATGCTCTGGGAAACGGAGCAAACTCAAATCGAGTTTGTGGCGTTTGAAGAGCTTCGCCTAGGGGAAAAGAGAGTTCCCATACCGGGGAAATGAATTCGCATACACCCTCTTAAGGCTCTAAAAATCCAATAAATTCCCCATCTGCACGATAACGAGCTCCCCCCATATCAGGAGCATAAATATCAACAACATTCCCAAATCTTTTCAGTCTTCCTTGAATCATTTTTTTCTGAGGGTGATTCACAATGCCTTCCAATACCTTTTGTGCCTGTTCATTTATTTGCTTGGGATCTAGAACAACCTCTTCTTGCAAACTGCTTCTTTTATTTCTTCTAGTTAGAAAAATATTTTTTGCTCGTTCAAGTATTTTTATGGCTTCTTCACAAGGAAATTCCCAATGTTCTTTATCTGGATGAGAATAAAATTCTATTTTTGTTTCCCCATTTTCTTTTGAGATTTCAGCCCATTGAAATGAGTCATAATAAATTTCAGCGACCGATCCTTCACTTTCAAAATAATGTACGATCTCAATTTCAAACTTACTCATTATTTCATAATTCATCTTCTTTGGCACATCGTATGACAAGTTGTTTTGCTCTCTCTAATGCAGCAATTCTTCTTTTGCTTTTTCAAGGGTTGCTAATGCTTCTTCCAAAGGAAATTCCCAATATTTTTCTTTAGCCGGAGAGAAAAATATTACAACAGGTTTTTCTTTTTCTTGAGAAATTTCAGCCCACTGATCATTGTCATAATAAATTTCTGCAAAAACTTTTTCTCTACTTGTGTCACTAGCAATTCTAATTGAAAACTTCTTACTCATCTAAAGCAAATCTCTCTCCGGATCAATATCAGCAAGACCGATGTCTTTTTCTGCTATATTAAAGGCCTTAGCTTGTTGCTTCATTAAATCAATAACTTCAAAGTAGGCCATCACATATCCTTCTTGATATGCTACATCTTCTGAATCCGAAGCAGTCTCTACAGATTTCTTGGCATCTTTAGCTTTTTCTTTAAGAAAGAAACCTAAATCATAAAGATAATTTTCAAATTTATTTTGCGCCATATTTCTTATTGCATCAATTTGTCATTTAATATTTGTTGCAGGATATCTCTTTGTTCTGTCAAACGGTTAATATCCGATTGCCATTTTTTTTGTATAAGAGCTTGTTTTCGACGGGGATCAAAATCACTCCAGTTTTCGATATATTTCTCCGGATTTAATATTTTATCTTTGTGAAGTGCAATTTGCCTTTCGCAGCTTTTAATTCCTTTCTGCAGTTCTTTACTTGATCGAGGAAGATTATTTCTCAGAAATCCCGCATTTCCTCGACCCATTGCTGCCGCTTGAAACGTATGATTTTTTGTAACTAATGATTCTTCACTCAAACTTTTCTTTGCGTTTTCGATTGTCTTTTCCAAGATTCCAGCTTGTTCCATCTGAGATACTTCCTTCGTAGAATATCCAAGCTCCGTTGCTACAATCAAAGTGTCTTCTCCAGCCGCAATAGCTCTTCTAAACCTCGATAGATTTAACCCTTTTGAAAAATTTCCCGGAGGTGGGATTATTCCAATAGCAAAGTCTTTCTCAATGGTATTGAATCCATTTTCATAACATTCTGCCTGATCAGTAGAAAAGACTTGATCGATTAAATGATGTCCAAGAGAAATTTTAGATTCATAATTTTCTATAGGATTAGAAGAACCGCACTCTCCCTCTGAAGAAAGCATACTTTGAGGTAAAAGTTCGCAACTAATATCTTTTATTTCTTCACATAATTTTGGGACGACAAAAGCTAATTCGGAGACTTCTTCCAAAATTTGGTGGGCTAAGAAAGATCCAAGTTCCTTCGTTTTTTCTCCGAATGAAACAACGCTTTGTTCCCGGATAAGAATAGATTGATCCACAAGAGCATCTTCCGCCATAAATTCTTTAAAATCATTGACCTGTTCATCGACAATAGCTTGTAAGGCCGGGGCTTCATTAGTTGCATCTAAAATGGTATTGACATCTACAGAAGATGAAGAAGAACTAGTGGAATTTTTTGGTGTTCGCTTTCCCTTTTCTTCATTGCTTGATTTAATTGATGAAGCGGCTCCAGCAACACCAGCTGCTGCCGCAGCTGCCCCTACAGAAGAGGTCGCCACAACTGCAACAATAACAGTTGCCGTAGCTATCACAATGACAGCTCCGTCGGATAAGAAGGTCTCGTTACCGAGACCCCCTCTCCTCAGAACCGTGCGTGATAGTTTCCCATCACACGGCTCAAGCACCTTTAAGACCCCTAATTTGGGATCCGGCTCCTCTATGATTTCGTTTCTATTCCAGTCAAACTCTATTGAGCAGCACATGGGAAGCTTTTCCTTTGTGCTCTTTCCTCGAAATAAGGCCACCATTCCTCATCGTATGGATTTGCGGATCCTCTGATGAGAATATGCCTTCTGATAGGGGTAGAGGAAGCTTTGTATTGTCTCTCCTCTTTCCCTTCTTTCGTGTTGACAGTAAAAACCCATTTTTGGCCTCCTGAGGGATGAAAGTATTTCTTCTTTATCCATCGGCGACTTTTGTTGGGATGTTGTCGTTGTGCCCATTCCCACAAGAGTTGAAAGACGTAATGGTCGATCTTACCGAACGTTGCGTGGCTAACGATAAACCTATGGTAGTTGCACCAGCCTCGCAGAATAGAATTTGTTATCCTGATAAGATCGGCAGCCCTATGCCTGTGGCTTTTTATCGTCGCACTCAATTTCCTTTTCAGGTTGGTTGTAGATTTCTTGGAAGGGGTAATAAGTAATTTCCCCTTGTACTTGCGCACATTTTGACCAAGAAAATCAAAACCTTCCTGTATTGGTGTGATTCGGGTTTTCTCTTCGGAGAGTTGGAGTCCTCGCTCTTCAAGAAAGTGCCTTATAACAGGCAAGACTTGATCTTGTAGTAGTTCTCTACTGCCGCCCGTTACGACAAAGTCGTCAGCGTAGCGACAGAGGTGTACCATCTTGCGGTTCTTCCTGTGGTGTGATTTATCACCGAATTTCTCTTTCAGAGTTTTCTCTAAGCCGTCCAGGGTCATGTTAGCGATCGTAGGGGAAGCTACGCCTCCTTGTGGAACGCCCGCTTTGGAAGGGAATAATTTATTTCCCTCCATGATTCCTGCTTTTAGCCATCGTTGAAGAAGTGATTTATCCATAGGGATATGTTCTTGTATCCATTGATGGCTGATTTCATCAAAACACGATTTAATGTCGCCTTCCAGAATCCATTGAGCAGAGCCTTTCCGTCCTAGAACATAAAACAAATATCCTATGGCGTCATGGGCACTTCTTTCATGGCGGAAGCCGTAAGAGCGGGTGTCTGCGCCAACTTCTGCGATCGGCTCCAGAGCCAACAGATGGCAGGCTTGCTGCGCTCTGTTTAGCATGGTTGGGATGCTGATTGGGCGTTTCTTTCCGTTCTTTTTTGGGATGTAGATCCGCCTGAGGGGCAGTATCCGAATGTCCTTTTTCAAATCGTGTACGGCTTTGACCTTTTGCTTTGGAGTTGTCCACGTGATGTTATCAACTCCCGCTGTTTTACGTCCTCTACTTGTAGTCACTCGCTTTACGGCGAGCAGTCTGGCTGATAGAGACTTAGTCAGAAGCCTGCGAAGACTTTTGACTTTTTGAAATGCATTTTCTTTGAGGGCCTTTACGATACGCGCTTGCAATCTTCGCACAGTCTTTTCTGCCTGGTTCCAATCAATGGCTTCCCAGTAGATCCTCCTGTAAGGGTTCGCGTCAACAGTTTGAATTGTCATCTACACTTTACCTTTTTGGCTTAGAATTCCAAGTTTCTCGTAATAAAGTACCAGGTGAAAGTGGGCCCATTTTCATGTGAGAGATATCTCTCTATCCTCCTCATTACAAGGGGGCCTTTGCTTTCTTCACCTTCCTTTGCCCACACTCTTATCGTTCCTCTTCACAGAGGAGTTTCCCTCGTGGGAAGAGTATGGGTTTCCCACGTTCCGCACAGATCCTGTATGGAAGGTTAGGTCCCACCTGTACACCGGCAACATTTTGTCTGCGGATTCAGAATAATCTGCTAAATCTCCTAGTTGCGTACCTTTTTGGTCAGAGCCTATCAGCACTTTTGGCTCTTCAGAAATAACGATGCATATAACGGTGATTCACTTTTGTTGACCATACTTCCTCTCTAGCCCTCCGCAGCCATAGTGCTAGGCTTGGAGTTACATTGTCCCGGGAGCTTGGCACCCTCGAATTACTTCAAGCGCACCTCCTGGTAGAGTCACAAAGCAGAATTTGTGGTTGTTGTGCAACAACAAGGATCTGTGCAACTTCGTGTCGCACAATAATGATTTCTTTTTTGTGTTTTTTAACGAATTTTTTTGTTTTTCCCACTTCTTGCTCAGCCTATTTTTGCATAGAAAGATTTCTGTCTGATCATGGTTAACCGCTGGAATAATTGAATACTCATCTGAAGTAGCAAATACATATTCATGATCATCAATATCATCATCAAGCAAATCTTCAATATCTTTACTCAGAGCAAGAGCATCATCGAAATTGGAAAGCACTCCTTCCTTAGCTAAATAAGACAAAAAACGATTAATTCTTCTTAAATCTTTTTCTCGGTATTCTTTTTTTCCTGATTCAATCTCTTCTAGGAGATCGAGAATTTCATCGTAAGAAACAAGATGGTATCTTATTGATTTTCTCACATTTTTCTTCAATCTTGAATGAACCATCTGCACATGAAAATCGGCATGCCCCAGATTATCTTGTGGATAGGCAAGAAAAGAAGGAGTAGTTGCAAGTAGAATCAAGTGGATAACGATCTTAAATTTACTCACAAAATTCACCAAATCACCGCTTTAATGAAATTGATGATTCAAGCATGGCTATAGATTATTCACAAGAATAAAGTTAGTGGGATTTTTTACTTTTCCGAGTTATTACTTTCCTTCGAGGGACGCGGGATAAGACGACAGCTCCTAAACCCAAAAGGGTAAAAACAGCCATGAGCAAGGCTCCCAAAAAGGGCACCTGGACGAATAAAAAGAAGAGAATAAGCCCAATCGCCAATCCCACGAGAGAGTTCTGCTTCATATGGATTTTGGGAAGGAGTGCATTCATAGACCATATGATGGGAAAAATCTTCGCTGTATAAAAACCCAGAACACTGATGGCAAGCAGTGCAAGACCAATGGGAAAACCGAGAATCGTAATAAAGAGAATTAAACAAACAATGGGAAGAAGAATGAGGACAAGCAGTCCTGTCCACAAGGATTTCCATGGAGCATTTTGTAGTTTATCGAGCGTTTTCTTGAGCTTCCTGGGAAAAACTTTCAAGAAAACGGTGCCAAGCACAAAACTGAAGACAAAGTTCATCAGGATTCCAACCATTCGGGATCCCAAGAAAATCCTCTTCTGCCACTTCCCTTTGAAAAATTTTGAAACCTGTGAAGGTTTATAGAGTACATTTCCGTTGATCTCGGCCCCTGGAGAAATGCGGGCCTCTTCGGGACTACTATAATTGAGATTTCCAGCGATATTTGCTTTCGAACCAATGCGAAATTTTCCTACATTGGCCTTAACATTTTTTCCCACATCTCCAAGCAAACGAGCATTCGAAGAAGAAAAAGAAAGGTCTCCTTTAATATTTCCGTAAAGATCGACAATGCCCCCTGTGATGACCACATTGCCTCCTACAGAAGATCTAGTAGCAAATTGAATGTTCCCTGCTGCAGCTGTTACATTGCGGCCTATCGTCCCATTGATTTCAATTTGCCCACCAGCGAGTCGTACATTTTCATTAACAATCCCGGAAATTTCGATCGAAAGCCCCGAAGCAATGACACTTCCAAGCACATGGCCGTCGATGATAATCTGAGAGCCAACAGCATAGACATCTCCGTTCACAACCCCAGAAATCTCAATGGTTTTTCCCGCAGCAAAATAATCTCCTTCATGAACTTTTTCTTCCGGAAGGACGATATACTTCTCGTTGTATGCCTCGCCTTCTCCGGCTACTAGTGGTGGAAAACAGATCAAGAAAAAAAGAATGAGACTGTTGCATAACTGCTTTCGCCGGAAGAATTTTGAATTTTTTGGATTAATCGTCCTTGGAATGTGAAGCAAGCTCTCGATGAACTTGTGTAGCATGAAAGGACGATTTAGCCGAAAAAGGCAAATTCTAAGCTGGCGGAATGAGTTATGCAATGGTCTCATGATTAATTTGCGCATCATCACTCTTTCCTTATATTCTCTAAAAGGTTTTTGATCAATTCATAGGAAAAGCCTCGGCGCATAAGGGCGGCAATCACTTTTTCTTTTTTTTCTGGTAGATCCCTTCGATATTTTTTTTCAATCAAGGCAAGGGCCGCATCTTTTGATTCTTCAATAGACACCTCCATCGGCCCCGCCTTCTCCCGCAGCTTCAGAGCAATGACCCTTGGGCCATATCCCTTGGCTTTCAATCTCTCTATATAGCGAGATGCTAGATCCTCGTCATTGAGCCACCCCTGCGCTTTAAGCTCCTTTAGCAAGGGGAGAATTTCCTTTTCGGGATAGCCCTTCTCACGGAGCTTGCGGTCCAGTTCTTTGGAGAAATAGGCTTTTTTTGCCAAAAGAGAAAATGCCTTAGCCTTTATCGATTGCATCAGAGTAAATTAAACGAAATATTTCCCTTACTTGCAAGAAATACCAATGCAAAAAATACAGTGATCACGCAGTGAAGCAAAGCCTTAACCAATATGCAAAAAGAGGATCATCGAAAAGCACTCTCCCCTTACCTGTACCCGCCTCATCTAAAATCCCTTTAGCTCTAAGAGCATTGATAGAAGAATGGAGAGCTGGTGCACTAGAAATTTCATATTTGACGAGCAAATCTTTCTGAAATAAAGATTGTTTTTCATTCGCAGCAAGCCGCAAAACACGCTGTTGTGCTAATGTTAAAGAGTTCAATAATGTTTGATAAGCATAAGCATTTTGTCTCACAACAGTCTCCAGCACTTCTTCTACGTCTTTACAACTGATATGAGGTCTAGCCTGTGCAACTAAATGAAAGCATACCATTTGTACGTAATTCGGAGTGTCTTGCACTAATTCGCGTAAGCGTTCAATTGCTTTTTTTTCACATTCAACTTCCACCGTCGCGAATCTTTCAACAATCCAATCAGAAAACTCTGGTCCAAATGCTGGAAACTCTATAGTTTGACATGAACGATATAAAGGACGTGATGGATTATTGAGCATTTCAGAAATAATGCTTTTCCGCGAGCCAGTAAATAAAAACGAAACATTTATCAGTCTCTGAAAGTGGGTTCTTAATGTAGCTTCAAGCCAACCTTTGTCATCAATCTCAGAAATTTTCTGAAACTCGTCTAACGCAACAATTACTTTGCTACCTAAAGCAGACAATTCTTCTAGCAAATCTTGAATAGCAGTCTTGACATCTTCTTCCCCTAACTGTCCAATAGTAAACCCGAAGCTAGGGTGGCCCGTAACAGGATCAAAATCAGCTGTGACCTTTGGAGCAAGCCGACTGATCCTATTCCACCAGGATTTCAGCTTATCCTTGAAAGCTTCCCTAGTTCGAACAGCTCTTAACAGCTGACAGAGAAAATCTCTATGAGAAGTGATGTTAAAAATATCAACGAGAATACATGTATAGCGTTCGATCTCTAAACTGCTTAGTAAATCCAAAACGAAAGAGGTTTTTCCAAAACGTCGGGGTCCCATGAGAACAACATGAATGCGATTTTCCAAAAACTGCTTTACTGTCGTAGATAATTCAGGTCGAGGAAGATAGTAATCTCCCTCAACCGGATCTCCGAATTTGAAAGGATTGGCTTTCAATTTGTTCATATCTCAATTTTTAACAAATTGCTTAAAAATTGGCAAGTGGCAAAAGTGTAAAAATTTTTCTAAATTTCCTACTTTACCAGGAAAAACACCCTTGATCCACCAGGTTCTGAATGCACCCAGATAAAATTCAGACTGTGAGCCGTTTTGCTTTTAGTCGCTCCACATAACGAGCTGTTAGATCCTCATCATTGAGCCACCCCTGCTCTTTAAGCTCCTTCAGTAAGGGAAGAATTTCATTAATGGGATAGTCCTTTTCACGGAGCTTGCGGTCCAGTTCTTTGGAGAAATAGGCCTTTTTTGCCAAAAGAGAAAATGCCTTAGCTTTGATCGATTGCATTGTAAGGAACTAGTTTACACGATTGACCTTTAGTGTATTCATATCTCAATTTTTAAGAAATCTCTTAAAAATTGAGAGGTGGCAAAAGTGTATATTTTTTTTTAATCACTCCTTTTGATCTCTCTTGAAATTTTTCCTCTTTTCACCTATGCTGAAAGGGAGAGAGGAAATCTATGACAGAGTCTACCCCACCCACCGGACCAAAGCCACCACCTGAATCACAACCACCACCAACCCCTCAGCCTATCGACCCCAGCGATAGCAAGGCCGCTTTCTTGCTTAAGTCCCCGTTCGCGAAAATGTTTGAAAAGACGGGTGCCATGCCAACGGTCAAAGAAATTAAAGCCATTATTAATGGAATTTTACAACAACAAATCCAAGAAATCAAAAAGTCGGATGACCAGTGGAAACAGGCAATGGAAAACTTGCGCAAAGCCATTCAAGGAGAGTAATGACCGAATCATTAGTCGTTTCAAAAGAAGACCTCGGAGAGCGGGTTGATAAATTCTTAACCCAATATTTTCCCAATCATTCTCGTACTTATTTTCAGTTTCTGATCGATGAAGAATCTGTCCTTCTCAATGGCCATCCCATTAAGAAACAACATCGCCTAGTTGAGGGTGATGAGGTGGAAGTTTCCTTTCAAACGCTTCCGATGCTCGATGTGAAACCGGAAGCGATTCCTCTTGAGATCCTCTATGAGGATGAAAGCATCATCGTGGTCAATAAGCCCTCTGGCATGGTTGTTCATCCAGCGCCTGGATCCTATAGTGGCACCTTTGCAAATGCTCTTTTACATCACTGCAAACAACTCAAAAAAGAAGAGTTTGAAAATCTGCGACCTGGAATTGTCCATCGGCTCGACAAAGACACTTCTGGAATCCTCATCGCAGCAAAGAATCTAGCTGCTCATCAAAAGCTAGTGGAACAATTTGCATCACGCTCAATAGAGAAGCAGTATTTGGTCATTTGTCTAGGCGTTCCAAAAGAGGGAGAATGTTCGGCCCCCATCAAACGCCATCCCATCAACAGAAAACAGATGACCATCAATCCTGAAGGGAAAGAGGCCAGAACCCACTTTACAGTTCTTGGAAGGAGGAAAGGCCTTTCTCTTGTGCAAGCTAAACTCATTACCGGACGGACACACCAGATCCGTGTCCACCTCAAATCGATGAACTGCCCCGTTTTGGGAGATACAACATATGGAAGCCCATCACTGAATCAAAAATACAACACAACAAGACAAATGCTTCATGCGAGAAGCCTCAAAATGATCCATCCCATCTCAGAAATACCTCTCGAGTTCATTGCCCCTATTCCCTCTGATATGAAAAATTTGATTGATCTCTTTGAGCTCGCTTGATTAAAATAGATTTTGAAATAGCAAAAATGCATATTTGAATGGAAATAGAGGATCGAAAATGAAAGAATTCGTTGAATATATCGTCAAGAATCTTGTAGATAACCCTGACAAAGTCGAAATCAATGAAATTGGCGGAACACAGACGCTGATTATCGAACTCAAAGTCGAAAAATCAGACATTGGAAAAATCATTGGCAAAAAAGGAAAAACCATTAATGCCATTCGAACGCTCCTTATGTCTGTTGCAAGCCGAAATGGGATTCGCGTGAATTTAGAAATCCTCGAAGAAGACGAGGACAGTAAAGGTACCGAAAGCTAATTTTCTTCTGAATGAGCTTGCTATTGAACAAGCTCTGGTAGATAAGGCGAGATCATCGCCTTGCGTGAGTTGAGCATTCCAGCTGGGAACCGAATAATTGCTAGCGATACTCCCTTTCCTTTTTTCTCAGCAAAATGATGCGGCGTAATGAGGAAACTCTCTTGGAAAATCTTGCTCAGCTCTTTCGCCCCGGGCCCTTGAAATTCAATCATGATCTCATTCTCATGGGCTGTGATTTGCGGCGATGCGCGGAATTCATTGAGGAAACTCTTCAAATGTTGAATCGACTGCTCAGTCATGGGGATCCACACCCAAAACTCATCTTGATGCGTGAATTTACCTCTTGATCCTGCATAGAGATCATCAGCACCAGCAATCGTACTGATCATATGAAGATAGAGATCAAATTCTCTCCGATCGATAAAAAAGTCTTTTGATTGCTTGGCCCATATCTCACGCAAATGATACGCACGTTTTTCAAAAGAAGGAAAATTGTTCGAAAACATTTTGGTTTGCCCGATGCGTACACAACCATTTTGGAGTTTGGTATCGACAAAAATGCTCGACTCTTTGCCCCTAACGCAGAGTTCGAGATTTTCTTCGATAAGCCGTTCTTTGGCAACATAGATTTTGCGATAAAGCGAATACATATCGCGATGTTGCAGAATACGAATGGCAGCCTTATGTACAAAAGTCTCATCTCGGATTAAATCATCAAATTGAACGATTTCCACTTCTTCTCCAATCATGAGAGATTTGAGACGATTGAGAAGGGAGGCAACCACTTCTACATCGCGCCGCGATAATTTGGTAAGAAGATCCGTATCATCGATGATAGCATAGAGAAAATGGAGATATTCGACGAACTCACGCAAAGGATCAATATAATAAGGATGATCTTTTTTCTCTGCTGCTGCCATTCGACTGAGGAGTCTTTGCATGATCCGCTTCGCACCTGGACTCGAGAGATCTTTTTGGATTTTTTCGATCTGCTTTTCAATCTCCCTCTGACTCATCCCTCCCAAGCTGTATTTGTCATTGATCACAAAGGAAAGCTCCGCAACGATGGTATTCGAAGATTGTGCATCAGAAATATAAGCCACGGGTGCTGCAGAGGTTTGTAACATGGTCTTATGATGATCAATCACACTGATCACTTCGAAGTAGGAGGGAATTTTTGTCTCATCCCGATTACAAAAATCACGCACGGTCACCGTTCCCAAGATGGGCTGATGGAGGTCACGGGAACGGACAACGCCGAGCGGAAGCATTTTCCCTTCATCATTTGTTGATGTGACAGTTAGGTATGGATAATTGCCAATCTTACTACGCAATTCTTCGACATCGGCCCGATAACTCACCACTTGAGGAAAATAACCAAAAACTTTGGTCTTGATATCCAGTGCCACATCCAAACGTTCTGTATATAGGCGAACACCTTGAATGGCTCTATCAAGTTGCGCGATAATCTCTTCGAGAAGATGGAAAATCTTCGGGCGATTCTCAATCAGATTGCCCTGTTTGTCAAAAAGATCGGACTTGGAAAGGACTGCGACATGATTTAAACATTCTTGGAAATCATAAAGGGCAAGGCTTTGTATCGCACCGGCAAACTGCGCAAAAGTGGCCTCCAAGCCTTTTTCCACTTTAAGAACTTTTCCAAGATATCCCTCCATATGGCGTCTTTGCTTTTCTGTAAAATCTTTTGCAGGATCGCAATTTTTGATTTTTATCTCGAAAACATCCTTCACAAATTGAGGAAGATCCTTTCGATTCAGATTTTCTTTAGCAAAGAGAGAAACGAGATGTATATGGAGACGGTTTTCAAACCAGCGCAAGCAGTTGTTCAGTAGCAAGATCACCTGACGCACTCCCTCAACGTCAAAACTGCGCCAATCGCCAAGATAATAGCCATGCTCATCAACCAAAATGATCGCCTTTTGTGCCCTTTCGTGTTCAATGGCAAGAGAAGACTGGTCTGTCTTTTTCTTGATCACGCCTCTCTGGGTCATCAACTCTAAACTCGAAAGAGCAAGAGAACTACGCGACTTAGCGATGTACTTGAAAACATTCTGTCCAAAGATGTGGTGAAAAAGAAGGGCTACTTCAATGCTCGATTGTGGCGCTCCCCCAGGGACATTCCAAATATGGAGCCCCTCGGATACCCGAGCGCCAAAAGCATCCACCCATCCCCAGAACGAAGCAATGGTAGTATCGAGGTCTGGAGAAGAATGAGCCGTGACAAAGTGACTCCCGGAATGCATTTTCCCCATCCCAATAGGGAAGATGATTTGGTATTCGTCGCGAGGCACCAATTTCCCCACAATTTTGGCACGTACTTTGTAGTTCTCATTTTCAGGAAGATCGGAGAACTGGTTCAGCCAAATCTCGAAGCTCGATATGGTGTAATTGGCAAGGATCTTGTCTCGAGCAACCCTATCAATATACTGAATGACTGTCACCAGTAAGAAAGTCTCCGCAGGGGCCTGCATGATCAAATCAAGTAAGAGACGATTGACCCGTTCACTTTTTTTCTTGTGATTGAGTCTTTTGTATTCGACTGTCTTCAGCTGTTTCAATATCTCATCGAGATTTTCAAATTGAAACGCATTCAGGACAAAATCGCCAATTTGCTTGGCTTTGGAAATGAAGCGCTTTGCCGCTGTTTTCTTACTCATAAAAAACTCACGGACTGAGCAGGACTCGAACCTGCGACCTCCCGCTTAGAAGGCGGATGCTCTATCCAGCTGAGCTATCAATCCATAACCCCCAAGTGTATGCAAAAATAAAGGGAACTTCAAGAGGAAAAATGAATAAATGGCATTAATTCAATGCTTGGTCAGACTGGAGGATATTCTCAGGGATTTTGCTGAGATCTTCTTGACGTCCAGTCACTCGTGCATAGTCTTCGAAGGAATTGATGATGTGTGGACGCACAAAGATCAGGACATTTCGTTTTTCATTCATCCGTTTGGTTTTGGAAAAGGCAGCACCGAGTACGGGAAGACCGCCAAGACAAGGGATCCCTGCTTTTTGATAAGATTTGGCATTGCGCGCCATGCCACTGAGAACAAGGAAATGGTCATCAGGCACATGCGCAAGAGTGGACATATTGGTCTTGGTTGTACGGATCCCTTCGACCGCAGTAGTCGAGGTCATGAGATCGTCCACTGCTTCTGTGATCTCTTGGTCGATGTCAAGGGTGATCACATCATCTTCGCCAAGCATAGGAGTGATGCTCAGCGAAACGCCAACGTCGCGGTATTCAATGTTGGCGGTAGTCTGCTGACTAGAGCCAATGGTTTGCACGACAGAACCGGTGAAAGGGATATTGTCGCCAACAAAGATTTTGGAATTTTTGTTGTCTTGGGTGATGATTTTTTGATTGAGAACGATGGTGCTCTCCCCATCGGCTTCAAGTGCCGAAACAAGGGAACCAAGAGTTAAAAAAGTTTTTCCCTTGTGGAGGATGATGTCACCAATAATCCCGAGATCGAAACCCCGCCCAAGGGGAATTTGGTCCAACCCTGAAATCCCTCCGCCTGCATTGGCATCTTGAGCTACTTGTGCAAAGCCATTCCCTCTGGTGGGAAAGCTTCCCGCTCCAAAGGCGATTTTGTCTTTGAATTTGCCGCCGCCAATCCATTGCAAGCCAAATTCAGTAGTTTTTTTTGCATCGGTTTCCAAAACGAGAACTTCGATGAAGACTTGGCGGCGTGGGATATCGAGGGTTCTGATCAGTTTATCTAGTGAAATGATGGTCTTTTGATCCCCCGTAAAAAAGAAAGAATTTGTCGGCTTGACCCATTGAATCGTTTGAATGGCTTCGATGAGTTTAGCCGGTTTGTCACGACGCCCACCCATATCCGATGCAATTTTTTTCAAAGCCCCTTCGATGTCATCTCCTTGATGGTAGCGGAGCTTATAGGTGGCAAACTCAAGATCAGAGCCAGGCATCGAGGGAATGTCGCCAGCAACGAGTTTATCCATGTCGAGTTTCGGGCGCTCTTTCAGGTGGACCCCATTTTTTATTTCGTCGTCGCTATAGCGGTGTACAACAAAATAATTCCCCTCTTCAGAAACCGCAAAGCCATGCATCCGGAGCATTTGCACAAGTGCTTGCACCACTTCATCTGATGACATCGACTTGCCCGAAGACAAAGTCACATTGAAGCCTAGTTCGCGATGATCAAAAATGAAATTGGCTTCTGAAATTTTGCTCACAAAACGAATGAATTCGATGATGGGTACATCACTAAAGTTGATGTCATGAATCTCCTTTTCCGCAAAAGAAAAAGTTGAAAACAAAAGAACGAGGATTGTAATGATTCTTTTCATTTCTTCACACAGTTCAGGGCTTGACACGAACATGTTAATTCAGTTGCCCTTTTTTTTGAAAGAACAAAAATTTCGCGGACAAAATTTTTCAATCGTTTGAATCTCTTGTTTGGGATTCCTTTTTTTGCTAAAATACCCCCTCAAAAAAGGAGAAAAGGATGACATTTTCAATAAAAGCGAAAGTCAATTCTGATTCCAATGAGCCTTGGCTTTTTGAAAGAAAATTTGAAACAAAAGAAGAATTCGAAACTGTAGCCAATTATTGTTCGAGTAGGAAAAGAACGGGATTTCTCGAATCATCAATCATAACCGTAAGAACGGACAATTTCACAGATTTCTGCAAAGATTTCTTTTTGCCAACATTCATCAATCGAGCAAAGATGGTATACCAGACTCGGCTATAAACTTGGAATTTCCATCGGCATCTTTTTCGCCTCAGCACATTGCTCGATCTTTCAAACTTCCCTAAGTTTGCGGCGATCT
>SDBU01001798.1_pt1 | contig 29718 bp, 37 predicted proteins | sample 2277071 | NCBI WGS metagenome assembly SDBU01 (sample SAMN10397929, study PRJNA504765) | marine sediment metagenome | isolation source: marine sediment core GS08_GC12, 126 cmbsf | place: Arctic Ocean: Gakkel Ridge, Loki's castle | collected 2008 | reverse complement strand
GCCTTATTCAATGCCTTATCTAGCACCTCCAACACATTATCCTCGTCATATTCCACCGTCTGTAATTTAGAATTAATAATCCCCGACACAAAAAATGATTTCTTATCCTTTTCATACAAGGCCACCACCGGCTTATTTAACTCCAAAGCCTTACCAATCACATACCCCAAAGTCATACTATGCCCCGACGCCTCCACCACCACCACGTCAGACTTCCGAAGATTAACAATCCACTGCCGAAACCTATCAATCTGTTCCTTCTCTTTCACCTTATAAAAATCCTCTATCTTCATGCTCGTCAACCGTTTTACCAAAGTATCCACCATTTTATTATCTTTAGCCAAATACGAAAAAACCTTGGCAAAAAAATCTTGCCTTTTCCCCACAGATCTTGGCGATGCCAAAAAATATACCCTCATTAACTCCCCATTATATCAAATTATTCCTATAAGATTTCACAGTCCAACTCACAAACCACCAAACCTTCCTCTGTAAAACTCAATATCCCTCTCCACGATCTCTTCCCAATTTCTACTTAGATTATGATCATCTTTTAACCACACATACAACTTAATCTCCTTACCTAGTTCCATCATCCTGTCTCTCACCTCTTCCTGCCACTCCAACTTACACCAATAATCTCCCGTCCCTTGATGTATCACTACCGGCGCCTCTATCCAATCATAGTAATTCTCAAAAGCGTACCGTCGAATATCATAATTCCTCTCAAACTCATCGATTGCCCCTATCACCGCCTTACCTCCATCGTCCATCTCAGAGGCCGTTTCTAGGACACTTTCAGGAAACGGATTGGTCATCGGCGCCCACAACACCGTCGGTATATTTTCCCCTAATATCTCCAACACCGACAAAGCTATCTGCCCCCCATTGCTATGAGCCCAAATACCCACCCGATCTTCATCCACTATCTCCATTGCCTTAACCGAAGCCACCAAATCCATCACCGCTGGCACTTTTTCAAACCTGGCCTCCAGCATATCCAAGCTTTCCCCATCCGACCCCCCAAAACCCAACCAATCAATTGATACCGTTATTATCCCCGCCTCCGCCAACTTATCTGCCATCCGCCAACTGCCAGAACCACTGTAATAACCCACCTTGTCAGCATAACCCCGAAGCATAATCACCGCTGGCATTTTCTTACTCTCCGGCCCCAGCAGTATATTTATCATCCCGGTTATCTTTTTCCTTTCACTTTCAAAACTAAAACGCTCACTAGAAAAATCAATCTCATATTTCCTTCTTTTCTCCACCCCTAGTAAATCCCCCAAAATTACCAATCGACTCACTTTACCTCCTCTTTTTCTCAAACTATCAAAATCATATTTCTCCAGATAACCCACCCCTTGCCTTTTCCCTCCTCCCAAGGGACTAGCTGTCGGCCACCGCCACCATACTACCCCATAAATCACTCCCATCAAAAACACTACCATCCCAATAACTACCATTGTTCTCCTCATTTTCCTATTCTACCTCCTCTCCTAGTTAACCAGTCAACTCCCCACCCTCTCCCAAAATCCATCTACCCACCCCCTCTTTGTCACTTCCTCCCTCTCGCTCCTGACCACATAACCACGTAATATGTTACAATTTGTTACACTATGAGAATAATCCTAAACGTCTCTCTTACTCCCGAACTCCAACAAATCATCGACAACACCGTTTCCACCGGCCACTACTCCAACAAAAGCGAATTCATCCGTCACTTAATCCGATCATGGCACCACCAACACACCCACACTCTCCTGTATTACATATCAACCATCCAAAAAAAAATCAAAAAAACACCCACATTCATTCTCCGTCAGCTCCGTCTTGTTTTTCAAATCCTAACCCATCCCTTCACTCATCCTCAAAAAACCATCACTAATATCGCCTTTTTTCTTTATCTTCGAACTAGTACTCTAAGAAAAATTTCACTCACCACCATCAAACTTTGCCAAAAATTAATTAAACCAGCCACCAGATACCTTCACCTCTGCCAAAAAAATATCACCAATTTTTCCAATGACATCTCTATCCGATTCGATCACAAAATCAAACACTACCAATATATGAAAAATCACTCTAAAGAATTTCTAGAAACTCAGTAAATACCACAATCTATATCAACAACAAAATTATCAAAACTTTCTTCATTTCTCCATTTTAACCCAATTCTCTTTCCCTCAAATACCTGTCATAACAAACCAATTCCTACTCTTTCACTATTATCTCCTTCGGCACAACCTCTCTACAATCTTCCTCCAATTCCAAACCAATTCCCATCTCACAAATAGAATGTCCTCTGTCCGCCAACCAAGGTCTATTGTAAGGCACAAAAACACTCACTCCTCTCCACTGACCAACCCTAATGACATCATCTCCACTTCTCAATCTATGCAAACAAAAAGCCGTACTTGGCAAAAAACTTCCCGGAACAATCGCATGTGATTGCCAAGACATATTCTCCTCTCCTCCTTGCCGCAACTCCAAATTCTCACTATCTCTCCTCGTATTCGCATGAGACAATAATCCCAGAAAAGCCGATTCCGAAACCACCGAAAGCTCCGTTACATCACAAACAACAAATTGACCATCACCAAGCAAACTAACATAAAAACCATTCCAAGTTTGAGGCAAAGGACCCAAATCTCCCATCTCTTCTTTCATTTCCACATCTATTTGGGCCATAAAATCAGCCAAAACCACATACGGCTCTCCACTTACTCCATCAGCTTTTATTGCTCCATCCTCCAATTTACCCCCCGGCACTTCTTTAAAATTACTATAAAGACTCCGCCGCCGTCTCTCTCTGGCAAATACCAACATCCTCTTTTCTGGCCCCACCTGAGTCATAATTATCCTCCTGGCTACATACATACCACCATCTCCATCCACACTCCATCTCAGAGCAGATAACAACTCCTTCTCCACCTTGCTTTCCAAACTCCAAATATTATAACGATTGTCCAAAAAAGTACTTCTACTTCTTAACAATACCAGCAACGGGTCTTGTTCCACCAATCCCTCTCTCCTCGACAATCTAAGTATTTCGGGTGAAAATTCCATGAAATCTCTATCAGTTAAAACCTCTCGACAAACATAATCTTTTTCTCCTAACTCACGAACAATACCTAGCTCCACTAAACTCGAAAAGGTATTATAACCCCACCCCCTCAAGGCCTTTTTGTCTCTTGGAAGACTCGACCAAACATCAGTTAACAAATTTCTCCTATCTGCATACCCCAACTCCAATTCGTTTAAACCTTTTGATATCATTTGATATATATTCTACCACCTTCCCACCCTCTCTTCCTGTGCTATAATATCCCCAGCCAAAGACAGTGGGTTGAGCGAAGCGAAATCCAGCATCACAGGATTGAGCAAGCAAAATCCCGATTCATCGGGACACGAAACCAAAGCTTAGAAATCCCACCTAGGTTATTTAATCCCGTCTTTGGACGGGCTTCGTTTTTTTAGGCCAAATTTTAAATAAAATGAAAAAATTTACCTTAAAACACAATCCCGAGTAAGTCGCGGGATAATTCAATCAACATGCCAAACACAGCCAAAATCAAACAAGTCAAAGACATTGCTGACAAACTAAAATCAGCCAAATCAGCCGCCCTTATCCAATATCAGGGCCTTACTGCTAATGAAATTGCCGATCTCAGAGCCAAAATCAAACAAACCGGCGGCAGGATGGAGGTAGTTAAAAATACCCTAATCACCCGCGCCCTAAAAAAATTTGGCATCAAATTACCAGAAAAACTTACCGGCCCCACCTCTATCACTTTTTGCAATGACGATGACATCGCTCCTCTAAAAGAGATCGACAAAGTCAATCAAGAAAAAGAATTAACTTCGTTCAAATATGGCATCTTTGACCAAAAACTCCTCCCTCTAGAAGATCTAAAACAAATGCTTACTCTACCCGGCAAATCTACCCTAATCTCTCAGTTTATCGGCGGACTCAACAATCCCCTAACCCGAATGCTTTTTGCTCTTAAATACAACCAAACTCGTTTAGTTCTGGCCCTCAAAGCCATTTCCGAAAAATAATAATTAAATATTAATAATTTAATCAAAAAATCATGTCAGACAAAAATCAAAAACCGGTCGAAAAAGTCAAAGTAGATTCCAAAAAAGAATCTTCAGAATCTCTCGACCCCAAAATGCAACAGATCATTGATCAAGTTGCCCAGTTATCAGTCCTAGAGCTTTCAAAATTAGTCAAAGCTCTTGAAGAAAAATTCGACGTCCAAGCCGTTGCCGCCATGGGACCCGCTGCCACTCCCGGAACTACTACCGGAGACGCCGCCGCACCCGCCGTCGAAGAAAAATCAGAATTTGATGTCACCATCACTGATGCCGGTTCCAACAAAATCGCCGTCATCAAAGCTGTTCGTGAATTCAAACCTGATCTGGGATTAAAAGACGCCAAAGATCTAATTGAAGCTCCTCCCGCTTCTCTTGGTACCATGAAAAAAGATGCCGCCAATGAAGCCAAGGAAAAACTAGAAGCCGCTGGCGCGCAGGTGGAACTCAAATAAAAAATTTATAATATAGTGTGAACATCCAGCAACGCTGGATCGAACTCAAATAAAAAATTTATAATATAGTGTGAACATCCAGCAACGCTGGATCGAACTCAGTAATCTTCGACGAAATCCCGCTCAGCTACAACTTTCTCTTGGCTGCCGCTACCAATCCCACAAATAATGGATGTGGAGTCAACAGTCGAGAGATATACTCTGGATGAAATTGTGTACCTATAAAAAAGGGATGATCCGGCAACTCAATCGCCTCCACCAGCTTCCCATCCGGACTTAAACCCGAAAACACCATACCTTTCTCCTCAAACCTCTTTTTATAACGATTGTTAAATTCATATCTATGTCGATGCCTCTCCCATATCACCTCCGACCCATCGCCATCCTCAACCCAAGGCAAACTTTTTTTTCTGCCGGACAGTCTGTATAAACTCCCCAACCGACTATTTTTCATTAGTTTACAAGGCCATGCTCCCAACCTCATTGTTCCCCCATACTGTTTTTTGGCCAGATATTTGGCCTGACTGGGCATAATATGGATAACTGGATGATCAGTTTTCTTGTCCACCTCCTCCGAATTGGCCCCCTTCATTCCTAACACATTTCGGGCAAACTCCACACAAGCCATCTGCATTCCATAACACAAACCCAAATACGGCACCTTTTCCTCCCGAGCGTATCTAATCGCCCACAACTTACCCTCCATTCCTCTCGACCCCCACCCTTGTGGCACCACTATCCCGACAAAACCTTTCAATTTCCTCTTATAATTTCTACCATTCAAACTTTCTGCCGAAATCATCTCCAAACTAACCGTTACCTGATTGACAAAACCCCCATGCCCCAACGCCTCCAGTACACTTAGATAGGTATCGTTATGATTGTGATTACCGGACTTGACATATTTCCCCACCAATGCCAGTCTCACCATCGGTAAACCATCCCTTTTTCTATAATCCACATAATCCTGCCATCTTTTCACCATCCGACCCTCCCCTTTTCTCTTCTTCAAGCCAAAAAAATCCATCACCGACTTCATTGACCCCTGAGCCACCAAATTAGCCGGCACCTGATAAATCGAGCTCACATCCGGCAGCTGAAAAATTCTTTCCCTATCCACAAAACATCTCTTAGCAATATTTTCTATCTTCTCCTCTTCTACCATCTCTCTTGACCTGGTAAAAATAAAATCGGGCGTTATCCCCTCCTGCCGCAGCTGCATTACCGCATGCTGGGTCGGTTTGGTTTTGTATTCACCCACCGTCGACAAGAAAGGCAAAAAACTAACCATCACATAGGCCGATTTATATTCCCTACCAATATCCCGTGCCGCAATCAAAAACGGCATATTTTCCATATCTCCCACCGTCCCTCCAATTTCCACCATCACAAAATCTTTCCCCTTAGCTACCATCAAAATTCTTCTTTTAATTTCATTTATGACATCGGGGATCACCTCCGCATCTCGACCCTGATAAACAAAATGCCTCTCGTTGTCAATCACCTGTTGATACACCTTACCGGTGGTAATATTATGATCTTTGGTAAAATCCTCATGCAAAAACCGCTCATAATTCCCCAAATCCTGATCTATCTCTCCCCCGTCTTTAGTCACAAACACCTCACCATGCTCTTGCGGCCTCATTGTCCCCGCATCAATTGACACATAAGGATCAATCTTTATCGCTGTCACCGAAAACCCTTCATTTTTTAGTAAAAATCCCAACGACGCCGTCGTTATCCCTTTCCCCAAACCAGATATCACTCCCCCACAAACAAAAATAAACCTCATCCCACCATATTACTATCCCAACAACCTTAATTCAATACATCACAGTAGTTCACTTCTACCCTCTTCCTTCAGCTTGTCTACAATTTGTCCCACCTTACCCCCTTCCCCTTTCTTCACTACCAAAATCGCATCATCAGTTTCCACCACTATCAAATCACTTACCCCCACCGTGGCCACATATTTTTTACTCCTCACATAATTACCACTTCCCTCAATTTCCAATGCCCCATCTCCCTTCTTCTCATATTCCGCCACCGACTCCCACGTCCCAAAATCTACCCATTTAAACGGCAATTCTACCACCAACGCTCCTCCATTTCTAAACACCGGAGTTGTTGCTTCCTCTATCGCTCCCATTGGCATTTTGGCATATTCAACCGCCACCTCTCCACCCTGTGCAATCGCCATCGATGGACCATACCACTCAGGCTTATGCCGTTTATACATTTTTAACAAATTATTCGGTGTCATCGTCGTATGGTTAGTATGTAACAGCAACTTGTCCGTCCTCAAATACTGTTTAATCTTTTCCTCTTCGCTCCTGGCAATATAATCCGCCACTTCGTAAATCTTGACACTTCCCTTGTCTAGCACCATCTTTCCCTTAACCAAATAATCTACTCCTCCCACAATCCTAATCGGACTAAACCCACCCGTAATATATTTCCCTCCACTCAAGGCTAACTTTTCCACCTCAGTTATCATCTCCAAAAACTTTTCCACCGGCTCTCTTAGTACATCTGCCTGAACCAACATAAACGGCTCATCACCATGACCTCTTTTTACCAACTGTGCTGCCGCAAACCCTGTTGCTGGCCCATGATTTCTCATCTCTGGTTCCACAAACACATTATCCTTAATAATCTCCGGTACCTGTTTTCTGGCTATTTCCGCTTGTACAGCATTAGTTTGCAAAAAAATCTCCTCCGGCCCAAATTTCTTTCTTAAACTCTCCCAATTAGACTGAAATAACGACTTATTATCTAACAATGGCAAAAAATGCTTCGGACTACTCGCTCTAGACAACGGCCACATCTTGCTTCCCACCCCACCACAAATTATCACCAGCTTCATAATTTATTTTACTCTAACCCAACCAAAATAAGTAACTATACTACCCTGATCTTCCTTATACCCCTCCGGCTTATAATCACCATCCGTCAACCACACTCTCAAACTCCAACCCCATTATTCCACCTCCAACCTATAACCCCTACCAAACACCGTCTTCAATTTCATCTTCAACCCCATCTCCACTATTTTCTTCCTTACCCGACACACCAACTGATCCAAAGCATGGTTTGAAATATCAAAACCTTTCTCCCCCCACACCGCCTCAATCAAAGCATCCTTCTCCACCAACTCATTCTCATGCTCTTGTAAATATGCAATTACCTTACTTTCCCCTTTAGTCAACCCATCCTTCGATCTCACCCCGTTACCAGCCACCGACCCCAGCTCCATCTTCTTTCGCCCAAATTCCAAAAACAACTTCATCCTCACTTTACCTCTACTATCCACTACCCCCAAATTCTCTAAATTAATCCTACTCCTCCCTTCTATCTTCTTTCCCTCCATCAACATTTTTAGTGCTTCCCTCTCATCGGCCAAATACTCCCACAACTCCTCCAAATGATAATCCAACTTAATATCCAAACTCGGATCTTCAAAAAGATCCTCCAATTTAATCCCCCTTGCCACCACCTCAACCAACCTCTTCATCGTCCTCATCAGCCCTCCTGTCATCTCATAAATCTTATCTTTATCCGCTTCACCCAATTCCACCCCTCTCTGTTTAGCACAAACCTCCGTAAAGTATCTACCATCACTTTTTGATAACAACGACGCAAACACCACATTCTCCAAAAGCAAACTACCAAAACTAAACGGTAACTCTCTTCCTTCCTCTACCCCCATCAACTTCTCCACCATAAACACAAAACAAAAATTCTCCCGATTCTCATTATAAATCGCCTTCAACACCCCAAACATCTTCTCAAATCGTCTATCTAATAAACACTCAAAATTATCCATCACAAAAACCACCTTTTTCTCCAACCTCACTCTCTCCTTTATCCAACCATCAATTATCTTAGTCCACTCTGACACCCTAGATAATCCATCTTCAAAACCGTCCAACCTCCCCACCATAAATTTCAACACCGCCGCCGGCTTCCTTTCCACCACCAAACCCAAGTCAAAATAAACCAACTCACAATCACTATCTCGAAACCTTAAAGCTTCCTTCAAAAACTTGTCATTTCTGGTCACCCCCTCTGACAACGCCTGCAATACCATCGTCTTACCTGATCCTGGAAATCCCGTCAATTGTACACACTCCCCTCTAAAAACCGGATCCAATACTTTATCAACCAAGCCTTTCTGAAAACCTGGCTTCAATGCCCTTGGTTCCAGATAATTCTGTTTCATTTATCACAATTTTATCACAAATGATTTTTTAACCCAAACTATCATCAATTTATCACCAAAACATCAAGTATCAAACACTCATATCTATTAAAATTACCTTACCCCATTAATAATTCAACCAAGATGCATCGGCAAGAAATAAGGATAGCTCCACATACTAAAGGATATTCCTTAACATTTTAAAATGGAGCCATTTTCTTGCCGACTACCATCAACTACCGTTACCTCAACACTTAATGCCACCAAAAGAACTTATCGTCAGAGCCACCGGTGGTGGCTGTCCCCTCGAACCCAAACACTACACCGCCCATGGTGACGGCCCTTTCCCTATCTGCGGTCACAATGGAGACGACTGGCTTGTCAGAATCCCCCTAGAACCCAACGGCAACGGTCGCTTCGCCACTCTCTCCGGACCCGGAAAACCCAAAATATCTCACCCACCACTCCCCCCTATAGAAAATAACAAAGGTCAACACACCGAACCCGCCAGTTCTCATCTACCTTTCTTTTTACAACAATAGTTACCTTTTCTTCACATACTCGGAAATCGCATCTACCGTCGTTACTATAATCCTGCCTATCGCCCCCTTGGTATTAAACGCGTTATGTGGCGTAAACACCACATCATCCCTATCTCGAAGCATATGAAAAGTCACCAACTCTTTTAAATCATCCTTGCTGGCCTTCTCATCCATCACCACCTCCATCTCCTCCACTCTCGACTCTTCCTCGGTCACATCTAACCCCACTCCCGACAACACCCCATGATTCAACCCCCACAACAAGGCCTCTACTTCCACTACCGGCCCCCGACAAGTATTAATCAAAATTGAACCCGGTTTCATCAGCTTCACATTCTGCTTGTTAATCATATGAAATGTCTCTTTACTAGCCGGCACATGTAATGACACAAAATCCGATTCTTTCAAACACTCCTCCAAGCCAACTCTCCTATAACCCAAGCTCTTAGCCTTTTTCAAATCCTTCTTCCTATCCACCCCCAACACCTTCATCCCAAAGCCCCGCCCCATTTTAATCATATTCGATCCAATCCTACCCACCCCCACCACTCCCAAAGTCTTGCCAAATAAATCCACCCCCGTTAACCCTTCCGGATTAAATTCTCCCTCCTCCACACTCTGATGAGCCACTACAATCTTTTTGGCCACCGCCAACAGCAAAGCCATCGCAAACTCTGCCACTGTCCTCGAACCATACTCTGGTACATTTACCACTTTAATCCCTCTTCCTTTACAAACCTTAGTATCTATATGATCTATCCCTGTCGATCTCGTTACTAACAACCTCAAATTTGGTAACTCGTCTAGACACTTCTCATTCATCACCGAATTTATAAACACCGACACTACCTCATATTTAGCAGCCAGTGGAACATCGTCCTGGACTTCCTCTGTAAATATCCCGATACCATAGGCATCAATCCTAGATATTTCCTTTTCAATAATTGACCTCTCCCATTTCTTCACCCCAAAAAAACCAACCTTTACCCCATCACCATCTTTTGACATACCCCATTCTACACCAAATCAAAATTTACTTCCTCCTGTCCCTCCCCACAATCTCCTCGCTACCTCAAACTGCCCATTGACACACTAGTAGACCTTATGTTTTACTGATTTTACTTATTCATTAGTTTGATACAAGAGGAGCCACCCAATGGAGCAACAAACTGCTACACAAGATAAACCTGTAACCCAAAGTCCAACAACAGGTACTACCACCCCACCCCCCGCCAAAAAAGTTAACCATATTTCCATCGACAATCTTCCCGACCTTCTTACCGTCGGTGAAGTCGCCGAACTGCTTCGCGTCAGCAAACTAACTATCAAACGCTGGGGCAAACGAGGCAAACTGCCGGCCATCAGAATCAATGCCCGCGGTGATCGTCGTTATCGAAAAGAAGCCGTCCTTTGGCTTCTCGGTATCCAATCCGAATAAATCCCCCATCTATTTTTGCCACTAAGCTGTTTGATTTATCAAGCAGCTTTTTTGGTGGTCTCTGCTTTCACCAACACTCTTCCCCTCGGCGTCCTTTTTAGAAGCCCTCTCTTCATCAAATACGGTTCATATACCTCCACAATTGTCCCCACATCCTCCGTTAGCGCCGCCGCCATGTTCTCCACCCCCACCGGCCCTCCGCCATACTGCTTTTCTAATACCTCCAAATACTTCCGATCAGCATCAGACAATCCCCTCTCATCTACCCCCAGCATTAAAAGCGCCTCCCTCATCTCCTCTACCGTCACCACACCATCACTATTAACCTCGGCATAATCCCTCACCCGTCTTAAAAGTCTATTAGCAATCCTTGGTGTCCCCCGAGCCCTAGCCGCCAACTCTCTGGCCGCTTTGACCTCAATCTTAGTTTTCAGCAACTCTGCCGTCCGCCTGATAATCTCTGCTAAGCTCTCCTCCTCATAAAAATCCAACTGTTCCACATAACCAAACCGATCTCTTAAGGGACCCGATATCAAACCAATTCTGGTCGTCGCTCCCACCACCGTAAACCGAGCCAAACTCAACCTCACCGTCTTCGCCGACGGACCTTTGCCCAACACTACATCTAAAACAAAATCCTCCATGGCACTGTAAAGAGTTTCTTCCACCACCTTATTCAACCGATGTATCTCATCAATAAACAAAAAATCCCCCTTCTTCAATCCTGACAATATGGCCGCCAAATCCCCTGCCCGACTCAGTGCCGGACCCGAGGTCACCTTAGCATTACCGCCCATCTCTCTGGCCATCAAAAATGCCAAGGTCGTCTTTCCCAAACCCGGCGGACCATAAAACAACACATGTTCCAAGGCTTCCCCTCTCTTTAACGCCGCTCTTAAAAATATTGATAACTTCTTTTTGATCTTCTCCTGACCAATAAACTCGGCCAACCTCTGCGGCCGCAAGCTCCTCTCTACCTTTTTCTCTCCTGTTTTTGGCTTCGGATCCAAATCTTTACCCATCACCATATTCTATCACCCAAACCATCACCTCTCTCTCAATCTGCCTTCATCCATCCATTCAGCCAAACCATCCTCTCCCATATCCCCCCCCTTAAACCACGCCACCAATTCCCCACCACTACACCTATAAGCTCTAACCCTACTCTCACCACACAATCTCACCCGCAGCTCCTCAATCTCAGCATTACTCCCTGTAAAAATAACTCCATCCAAACCCACCGAATCATCTCTCCTCCCCACCACACCAGTAACCTTTGTCAATCCATCAAATCCTTCCCGGTTTCCCATCCGCCCCGTTCCAAATCCCCTAATCAATATATCTTTCAACCCCCCTAAATCAAACTCAAATCGCGCCATATATCACCGATCCTACCATACCTACCCCAAATTCCTCAAACACCAGCCCAATCTATCCTCCACTGTCGTTAAATCTACCGGCACCTTAATTACAATCTTTTCAATCTCTATTCCCGAAAATCCCAACTGCTTTAATCCCAAATACAGATCATCCTTTTCCACCTCACCACTAACTGTCAAATCCAACTCCTTTAATCCCCCAATCTTACTCTTAAGATCAATAATAATCTTTTGAGCCGCCTTCTTGCCTACTCCCTTAACCTTTTCAAAAAACTTCACCTCAGCATTACTGACCGCCTTTATCACCGCACCGGCACTATTGCTCCCCAAAATCGCCGCCGCCGTCTTTGGCCCCACCCCCGATACCCCTATCATCATTCTAAACAACTCCACCTCCTCATCAGTCTCAAAACCAAACAAGGATATATCCCTATCCGACACCGCCATATAAGTCTTCACCTTCACCTCATCCCCCAGCGACCACGTCCTCAACAGTCGATCTCCCAAACCCACTCTATAACCCACTCCGGAAACCTCCACCTCCACCCAATCCCTCCCCTTGGCTACCACTTCTCCTCTCAAACTCGAAATCACCAATACAACTCCAAACCCCTAATGCTCTTTGGTACCGTTATCTGATTCTGACTAAAGAATTTAACGTAAGAAATATTCACCCTGAAATTCAGTATAAACTGAATAATTCCTCAAATCAAACGAAACCGATTATACTCCAGAGATACCTTTAAAAAGATATTCCTTCATCAGCGATTGATAAGGAATATCTTTTTGATGCGCTTTGATTTTTAATTGATCAATCAAAGTCTGCGGCAAACGTATCGTTATCGGCTTGCTGGTTAACTTAAGATTGGGAAAAATAACTTTTTCTGCTTTAGACCAATCTACATATTCAGTCGAGTCATGAGTTTGCCAAAACTCTCTCTCTTTTTTTTCTGATTTGAATTGCGGTATTTTTTTAAACTTTTGAGACATATTTATCTTCCTCCTTTTTATTAGCCGTTCTAGCAGAGATGATTCTTATTTTTTCACCTCTGGTAGTAAAAACTACAAATAATAACTTTTTTTTTATCGTTTCCCCTACTATTACATATCTAATTTCCGACTGAGAATGTTTCACATCTCTAACAACCACCAAATTTTTATCCAAAAAAATTTCTTCTGCTTCGCTCGGAAATATACCATGTTTCCAATAATTTTTATCAACATTCCCACTATCCCACTCAAACCCCTTATATCTATCCAATCTAAGCATTGTACATATCTTATAAATATAAGACTTTATTGTCAAGTAGTCAAATCATCTTCCTATAACAGCTCCTCATTAGTAAACACATGCGTCAAAGCCACTGCCGCCGCGTCAGCCGCATGCGCCGGTGACACTAAGTCCTCCAGCTTCAAAAAATTCCTCACCATCACCTCTACCTGTTCTTTTTCTGCCCGCCCATAACCCACCAACGACATCTTAACCTGCAACGGTGTATATTCTGCCACTCTAACTCCACACCTCTGCCCACACACCTTTATCACCCCAATTGCCTCAGCTACCTTAGTTGCCGACTTTACATTTCTGGCAAAAAATATCTTCTCTACCACCAATACTTCAACCTTAAACTTCTTCATTAATTCCTCCAATTTTTTATAAATTTTAGCCAACCTTACCGCCGACTCTTCCTTCACTTCCGTCCTAATACAGCCACACTCAACTAATCTTGGTTCATCACTATCACCAGCTACCTCAATTATTGCCCAACCGGTATTAGCCAAACCCGGATCAACCCCCATAATCATAAGCCATTATAACCCATCCTCCTTTTTAAACTATAGGCCATCAGTCATAATAATCCACTTTTCCACAAATCCATCCCATATAATTTTCCTACATTAAACCTTTAAGCATTACAAGATAAAGCTCAACCTCAACTTACCGTACTATAAGACAAACTCACCACCCAATCCTGCCAATTTAGTTCCCAAACTGTATAATTAACCAATGGACTACCCGGCCCTCCAAAAACGCATCACTCAACAGCTACCTGATATCGATGTCCACCTTCATCATTCCCTGGCTCCCTACACCACCCTAAAAATTGGCGGCCCCGCCAACCTTTTTGTTCACCCCACCTCTTCCCAACAATTTATATCACTCATTAAACTTCTACACCAAAGTACATCTAACCTTCCCTTCATCATCGGTCATGGCTCTAACTTATTAATTTCCGACTCCGGTATCCCCGGTATTGTCATCAAAAACAGTTCCCAAAAAATCTTTATTCAAAAACCACTAAAAAACCCTATTGATACCTCACCCCGAATCAGTCCTCACCGATCTCTCCACCACCGATCTCTTTATCTTGACTTCGAAACCCTTAATTACGACGAGTCTGATTCTCCCCAAATAACCGTCAAAATCTCCTCCGGCACTCCTCTCTATTATGCCCTAGATTACCTCCTTGATCATCACATCACCGGCTTTCAATGGTTTGCCGGCATCCCTGCCAGTATCGGTGGTGCCATCTACAGCAACACCCACGGCGGCCACTACCATATCTCCGACCTTCTTGATTCAATCAAAATTTTTAACTATAAAACAGGCAAGGTCCAAACCCTCTCCAAAAAGGATCTCTCCTGGGCCTATGATCAATCCCCCTTCCAAAAAAACCCCCACCTAATTATTCTCTCCGCCACCTTCATCCTTTACCGCGGTAACTCCACCAAGGCCAAACAAGTTGCTACTAAATGGGCCCAGCAAAAATCAAAAGTTCAACCTAGAAATTCTGCCGGTTCTGTCTTCAAAAATCCACCTTTACCTGCTTGCAAAAAAATCTGGGGGCACCAAAAATCAGCCGGCTGGATCATCGACCAGCTCAATCTAAAAAACAAAGCTGTCGGTGGCGCTAAGGTCAGCCCCAAGCACGCCAACTTCATCGTCAACACCGGCTCTGCCACCGCCACCGACTACCTCAAATTAATCCGATTTATCCAAAAAAAAGTCAAACAAAAATTTGGGCTTAAACTCCAACTTGAAATCAAACTCCTCGGTCACCACTAAAACCCCTTACCAAGTAATACCTTTACTACAAACCCTACCAAAGCCACCTGTCTCCTCCACCTCCTTGGCTCCCTTATCAACGAGTACAACCACTCCAAGCCAATCTTTCGCCACACTTTAGGCGCTCTCTTAAGATCACCACTATAATAATCAAAGCTCCTCCCCACTCCCATCACCACTCCCACCTCAAGCTTTTTTAAATTTCTTTCAATCCACTCTTCCTGGCTTTTCATTCCATAAGCCACCAGTAAAATTTGCGGCTTAAATCGGTTAATTTTAGCTATCACTACTTCTTTTTTCACTTCCGGCCTCCCTGGCGACCAACCCACCTTCAAGCCCTTATACTTTCTCTCAAAAGACTCCGCCGTTCTCTTAGCTCTATCTCCCCATCCTCCCAAAAAAAACATCCTATAGCCTCTCTTTTTTGTCAAACAGCCCATATCTTCCATCAACTCACTACCCGCTACCACTTTTTGCCCATGTTTCCCCAATAATATCTCCACTGCCACTAGAAACCCCTTGATCCATCTTGCTAATCCCTTTTTTAACCTCAACTCCCTGGCCCACACCAACCCAATCCCATCCATCACATTTAAATCAGTCTTTTTCACTAAAATTCTCTTAAAATTTGCCTCTTTCATTGCCTCCATCACAAATTCGGGGTTAACTGTCGCTATCCATTTTTTCTGCCTCCCTATCAGCCATTTTTCCACTATACTAAGCACTTGCTTCTTGCCTCTGCCAAATATCGGAATTCCCCACAAATCCCAATAACTACCACCAATTTTTAACTTTTGACCTTTGACATTTTTCATCTTCCTCTCCTCTATTTTACCAAAATTAAACATTTTACCAATACTGCCACCAACTCTACCTATTTTTTTTTACTTTTCCTCCCCAAAATTATCCCTTTCGACCCTTTTTTTTGCAATCTAATATAATACTACAAGATTAATATCGTAAATATATCAGACCCCCCAATTAATTTTATTACAAGAAGTTAACCATTCCAGGCAAAATCTCCAAAACTCCTCCCTTTGAACAAATTTATTACCCACACAATCTTCCTAAATTAAGGAGACTATATCAACAATACTCATGAATTCTCAAAAATTTCATCAATCATAATATAAGATAGATTCATGCCTTCCATATCTCACCATAATACTATAATTATAATTACAAGAATAGCTATCTCCAAACTATCTAATCGCCCTCCGATAAATTTCCAAATTCTCTATCGCCATCCCCGTCCCCTTGATCACACAAAACTGCGGCTCTAAAGCCACATGAGCTGACACTCCAATCTCTCTGGTCACCAACACATTAAAATTCCTTAGTTGAGAGGTCCCCCCACTCAATATTATCCCTCTATCCACAATATCAGCCACCAACTCCGGTGGCGTTACCTCCAAAGTATCTTTGATTGTTCCCACTATCAAATCCAGCAATGGTCTAATTGCCTCATAAACTTCATCCGAATCTACCACCAAATTCTTCGGCAACCCATACACCAAATCCCGTCCGCTAACCTCCATTTTCTTCGGTCTTTTAAGCCTAATGGCACTGCCTATCTCTATTTTAATATTTTCCGCCGTCTGCTCTCCCACCACCACATTATGCTTCTTTTTCAAATACTCTATAATCGCCTCATCTAACCTGTTTCCCCCTATTCTTACAGTTTTGTGTCCCACCACTCCCCCCAAAGCAATTACCGCCGCCTCCGCCACTCCCCCACCCACATCAACAATCATATTGCCAAAACTCTCTGAGACCGGAATTTTAGCCCCAATTGCCGCTGCTAATGGCGCATCAATCAAATATGCCCTTTTCGCTCCCGCCGACAATACCGCATCCATCACCGCCCTCTGCTCTACCTGGGTCACCCCTGCCGGCACACACACCATCACCTCCGGACCAAAAAACCAATTTCTCCCCATAACCTTACGCAAAAAATACTTCAACATTGCCTCAGTTACCTCATAGTCAGCAATCACTCCATTTTCCAGCGGTCTTATCACCTCAATATATTCCGGCGTCTTCCCCAGCATCCCCTGGGCTTCCTCCCCCACCGCCAGCACCTTTTTATCTTCCACCCCAATAGCCACTATAGTCGGTTCATTTAGCACAATTCCCTCATTCTCTTCCCACACCACACTATTGGCCGTTCCCAAATCAATTGCCAACTTTTTAAACAGTCTCACATCCAATTCTACCCCACTAGTATAGCTACATACCAGATACTATAATATAGCCATGGCCAGCCCATCCACCAAAAAAAGCCTTATTTTCATCCTTTCTGCCTTCCTTCTCATCACTAGTGCCACCTATCTCATCTCCATTCTGGCCCGAGGCTACCAGTTCAACTTAAACCAAGGTCGCCTTATCAAAGCCACCGGCCTTCTGTCTGCCACCTCCACCCCCAAATCAGCCTCCGTTTACATCAACGATCGCCTCACCACCGCCACCAATGACACCATCAATCTTTCTCCCGACTCCTATCAAATAAAAATCGTCAAAGATGGCTACCTTCCTTGGCAAAAAACTGCCCAAATCCAAAAGGAAATCGTCTTTCAAACCGACGCCCAGCTCTTTAGAGCCGTCCCCGATCTAAAACCACTCACCTTAACCGGCGCCATCAACCCTTCCATCAGCCCCGACAACAGCAAAATCGTCTACGCCGTTGCCTCTGCCTCCGCCAGCCTGGACAACGGCCTCTACCAACTTGACCTAAACTCCCGTCCCACCCCCCTTAGCAAAAACCTACCCAAGCTCATTTACCCCAATTTCCCCGCTCTCAACTGGTCTCAATTTACCTTCGAATTCTCCCCCGATTCCCGCTCCCTTCTAGCCACCAATCAATCCCAAAAAATCACTTATCTTATCAACCTTGAAGCCCCTGTCAGCCGCCACAGCCTCTTTGACATTTCTCACCGTCTCCTTCTCATTAAACAAGAATGGCAACAACTTGTCATCCAAATCGTCCAAAACAAAATCAAAAATCTTCCCAATGAAATCAAACAGCTTATCTCCACCTCCTCAGCCAACTCTGTTTCCTTTTCCTCATCAGATAACAAAATACTCTATCTTGCCAATAAAAACGGCTCCATCAAAGACCATTACATTACCCCGCCTCCGGCCCAAAGCACCCAACCCCAAACCCGTCAAATCCAAGCTAACCATTACTACGTCTACGACCTCATTAACGACAGCAACTTTCCTATTGGACCGTTTGACTCTATCAAAAACCCCTTCTGGTTACCCAATTCCAATAACATCGCCTATGTCCATGACCAACAAATCAAAATCGTCGAGTATGACAATACCAATACACATACTCTTTTTGCCAATAATTTCAACAATCAAGTCGTCTATCCTTGGCCCGACGGCAGCCGCATCATCACCCTCACCTCAGCCTACCTTGGCGCCACGGAAAACCTCTACGCTATCACTATCCGCTAAAACCTTCACCTATTATTGACACACCCTGGCTTCAATATCCTCAACCATATCCAAAATCAACTCCACCTCTTCCTCACTATACTCTCCCTCCACCAACCCCCCTGTTATGCTCTCAATCAAGGCTCCTGCCTGCTCCTCTAAAACACAATCAACTGCTACCTCTTTACCCAAATTAACTCCATCAATTTCATCGTAAGGTGCCTCTAAATGAGCTGCATTCAAACCCTCATCCGCTACCTCTTCCTCCTCGGCCGTGTACTCCACACCAGCCACGCTACCCTGGTTCCTCAAAGCCCGTCTCTGTTCTGCCACTGCCATCTGACCCGCCTCCACAAAACGCAACGGAATCATCACCATCAAAGCTATCGAAAAACAAACAATCAAAGTTCTCACATTCCTATCCATTTCAGTCATACCCCAGTCTATACGGCCAAATCTCTTTCGTCAACAGTCAATCATCAGAAAACACCACCCACCTATAACCCAAAAAGTGACACATTTTTAGCCTATAACATATATCTTCATCATCTCTTAATATACACCGCAACCACACCAATAACTTCTTAAAAACTAACTTTTACACCACCCATCATCAAAACTAACCATCACCATCCCCTAGCAACCAAACACTCTCATTGCCAAAAAGACTCCACCTTAATTCCAACTTTGCCATCACTTTATAACTTTTATGATACTTATATATCATTCTATTCTTACCTACCAAAATAAGCTATAATATAATTTATACTTCAAAACACCCCAAACACAGATCGTTTAAACCATTTATAATAGAATCAGAAGACGGAGACTGGCGCAACTGGCTAGCGCGCAGCATTCGGGTTGCTGAGGTTGCGGGTTCGAATCCCGCGTCTCCGACCAACAAATTACTACATCACTATCTATGTCATCACTAGACCATTCACTACATCTAACAAAAACAAATTCCCACAAAATTATCAATTTTATTAGTCCTCATAATTCAATGGATAGAATACTCCCCTCCTAAGGGAGAAATGGAGGTCCGATTCCTCCTGAGGATACACCAAATCATCAGTTTTTTCATCAAAAATCAACCCAAAACCACCCATTCCTCTTTCCAAAACTTACCTAAATTTCATCCACTACTACCTCCTCAATCATCTTTTCACCGCAGTTTCCAAAGCTATCTCATCCTGTTCTCCGCACCTTTTTGTCCTTTTACCGCAGTTTAATCGTAACTTTTATCCCACTTCTTAACTCCTTCTTTCTCCGCATTAATTTCCCTCAACAGAACTACCAATCTAAAACAGTTAACATCTTACTATCATAGTTTTCCCGCAATTTTCTCTCCATTTCTTGTTTTTTATCTCCCCAAATTATTCTTTCCTATCCAAAAATCTCCTCTCAACCCTTCTCTCAAAGCTAAATTGCCCATTCTCATCAATTTTCCTCTCTTTTACCCAAAAATTACCCCAAGATTACGTCTAAATAGCACTTAACCAAAAACTAGCAATCATCATCCTGCTTGCCAATAACCTCTTTCCAAATCCAACAATCTACCTCTTTCTACTTCTTTTCCGCACAATTATCCTTCTCATTTCATCTTTCACCAATAGCTCCCCTGCCAGCTCTTTTAACTCCCCCAATCGCACCTTCTTATACCTATCAATCTCTTCCTCCACCGTCACCCTCTTCCCTTCCAATAACATTTTCCGCCCCACAAAGTTAGTCCAAAAACCAGTTCTATCCATCAAAAGCTTAGTCCTACCCAACACATACTCCCTGGCAGCCACCAACTCCTTCTGTCTAATACTATCTTTCAACCCCACCATTTCTTCCACCACCAAATCCATCGCTTCATCAAGTTTTTCCTGCCTCACCCCGGACTGTACCGCTACCAAGCCCCCTTCCTTATACATCTGCCCCGCGCTGGTTACATAATAAGCCCACCCTCTCTCTTCTCGTATCTTTCTAAACAATCTCGAAGAACTATTTCCAGCCAGTATTATCTCCAAAAAACGCAACCCATACCTTCTCTTATCAGTCCAGGCTAATCCCGGCACCCCTAGGCAAAAATGTCCCTGTTTAATATCCTTCCTTTTCACTTTTTCCTTCTCATCATTTACTACCAACTTAACCTTTGGCAACACCCCCTTACCTTTTTTCTTAAAATCAGAAAAATTTCTCTCCAAGCTACTCATCACTCCAATCCCTACATCACCAGCAATAATTACCACCATCTGGACCGGATCAAAATATCTATTTCTATAACCCAACAACTTCTTTCTACTAATACTAACCACATCTTTTACCTCTCCTCCTATATCAAAGCACCCAATCGGCGATTTTCCATAAACAAATTGCGCAAAATCGCCTGCCAAACCCATCATCGGATTATCATCATACATTCTCAGCTCCTCCACTATTACCCCTCTCTCTTTTTCCACCTCCGCTTTCTTAAACATAGCTTCAAATAATACATCTGCCAATATCTCTACCGCCCAATTCACATGCTCTCTTACTGTAGTCACATAATAGCTTGTCACCTCCTCATCCGTTGAAGCGTTGTAATTAGCCCCCAAAGCGTCTATCTCACTGGCTACATCTCCCGGCCTTGGTCTCTTGCCTGTTTCCTTAAAGGCCATATGTTCCAAAAAATGACTCATACCAAATTCACCTGGCTTTTCATACTTCGATCCCATCTTCACCAATACCTTAACCGTCACTCCCCTCAGGCCCTTTAATGGAATTAACACCCCCCTAACCCCATTTTTCAGTTTAAATTCTTTCATTTTTACCATTAACTTTCATTATAAACCAAAATCCCGTTACTTCCCATCCTTTAATTAAATTTTATCCCATTAGCAATCAATATCTTCCCTTGCTAATTATACTTTGATATACTCTCCTTTTCCTTCCTAAGACTCTACCTCATCCCAGCTTAATCACCTCCTTTACTAGATCAATTACAATCCACCCTCAGTCAATGAACATTACTCGAATAATTTCAAATAATTGCCATAAAACAAAAGTCTTAGCCCGCCCACCAATTCAACCATCTCCCTGTTCTCCCCCAACCGACTCTTACCCTTCTTTTCACCCCTCATTCTACCACCAAGTTGACCATCTTCCCCGGCACATATATCTCTCTGGTTACCTTCTTCCCTTCCAACCACTTAGCCACTTTTTCAGACTCTCTTGCTAACTTGACTACCTTCTCTTTCAGATCCTTGTCTTTAGCATCAACCTTAATCTCTCCCCTCTTCTTACCATTCACCGCCACCGGCACCACCATCGTTTCATCCACCAAATACTTCTCCTCTATCCCCGGCCAACTAGCCGCATGCACCGACTTTGCTCGCCCCCCATCCTGATCCAGGAGAGCCCACATCTCCTCGGCCACATAAGGTGCCATTGGCGCTATCACCATTACCATCTTCGCCAAGTCCTCTCCTTCCATCTTTACCTTTGGGACATCCCCCAAATTATTTAATCCTTCCATCATCTTAGCCACCGCTGTATTAAAACTAAACCGCCTAATATCTTCCCCCACTCCTGCCACCATCCTATTGATTATCACTTTCATCTTCACTCTGCTAGCACTCTTACCATCCTTCTGCTTCACCCCTCTCTTTTCCATCTGCCCTCTTACATATTTCTCCCATCTATCCAAAAATCTCTTAACTCCCATCAAAGTCTTTTCGCTCCACGCCATCGTCCCTTCAAATGGTCCCATAAACATCAAATACATCCTCACCACATCCACTCCATACCTGTCACAAATACTATCAGGTACAATCACATTTTCCCTACTCTTACTCATTCTTTGATTATCAGTCCCCAATATCACCCCATGCGACAATCTCTTAAAATAAGGCTCAGGACCCGGCACTGCTCCAATATCATACAAAAAATTAATAATGAATCTTGAATACAAAAGATGCAATGTATTATGTTCATCTCCCCCCATATACACATCCACTGGCATCCAATACTTCATCTTCTCCATACTAGCTAACTCTGTATCGTTTTTGGGATCACAGTATCTCAAAAAGTACCAATCAGACCCAGCCCAATTTGGCATCGTATCTGTCTCCCGACGAGCCTCTCCACCACACTTTGGACACTTGCATTTAACAAACTCACTAATCTTTGCTAATGGACTTTCCCCCGTATCGGTCGGTTCATAAGCCTCCACCTCCGGCAACTTAACCGGCAAATCTTTTTCCGGTACCGGCACCCAACCGCACTTAGAGCATTCAATCATCGGTATCGGTTCTCCCCAATAATGTTGTCGCGAAAATATCCAATCGCGCAGATGATAGCTCACCACTCTCCTGCCATGACCATGCTTGATACTATATTCAGATACTGCCTCACGAGCCTCCTTCGTCGGCATACCATCAAATTGCCTAGCATTCACCATATAACCTTCCCCTGTATAAGCCTCTTCCATTTCTTCCACCTTCAAAGGTTTATTCTTATCTGGAGTTATTACCAATACAAAATCCAATCCATACTTCTTAGCAAACTCAAAATCCCTCTGATCATGAGTTGGTGTACACTTTACAATCCCGGTTCCATAATCATAAACCGCAAAATTTGCCACATACAAAGGCATCTTCCTCCCATTCAAAGGGTTAATCACATAACGACCAACAAAAATACCTTCTTTTGATTTCTCTACATTCAAATGATCTTTCATTTTCTTTCTAATCACCCTCTTACAAAAAGCCTTCACTTCTTTCTCATATTTCGTCCCCTTAACCAACTTATCAATAATTGGATGCTCCGGCGCAATTACCATAAAAGTCGCTCCCCAAGTAGTATGCGGCCAAGTAGTAAAAGTTTTTAACTTAAAATCCATTCCATCTACTTGCCAGTCTTCTTCCAAGCCCTCACTTCTCCCAATCCAGTTAATCTGCGCCTTCTTTACTTTTTCTACAAAATCAGTCTTCTCCAATCCCGCCAACAGCTTATCAGCATAATCGGTAATCTTTACAATCCACTGAGAAATATTTCTCTTACTCACCTCAGATCCACACCTCTCACACTTACCGTCCACCACCTCCTCATTAGCTAACCCAATCTTGCATGACGGACACCAATTAATCGGCATCTCTTTCTTATAAGCCAAACCCTTCTTAAACAACTGCACGAATATCCACTGAGTCCACCTATAGTAGTCAGTATCGGTCGTATTAACCTCTCGACTCCAATCAAACGAAAATGCCAACCGCTTCATCTGTTTCTTAAACCGAACCGTATTTTTGGTTGTCACCTCAGCCGGCTTTTGCTTTGTCTTAATAGCATAATTCTCTGTTGGCAATCCAAAAGCGTCCCACCCCATTGGAAACAGCACATTTGCCCCTTTCATCCTCAAAAACCTGGCATAAATATCTGCTCCGGTAAATGAAAAAGCATGCCCCACATGCAGACCAGTTCCCGACGGATATGGAAACTCCACCAAAACATACTTCTTGCCACCCCTCTTCTTGTCAACGGCTCTATAAAGATCCTTATTTTTCTGCCATTCTTTTTGCCACTTGGCTTCAACTTTTTTAAAATCTTTCATCTTTGTCTACTATTATATACAGATATTAAAAATTTCCCAAAAATTACCCTTATTCTACACCATTACCCCCCACTATCTCCACAAAAAAACACTCCTCGCCACATCAAACCTTATCTAGCAAACAACCACCCAACTGCTTATACTCTCACCTTTTCCCCAAACATCCAACCATTCTAAAATTTATTCTCTTCTTCTCGCCATTATCAACGTCTGCGTCCCATCTATGGTATCTAAATGCCGTCTACCCGCCGCCCTGGCCACATCAGCATCAGTCTCTCCCGCCAACTCTCCTATAGTCCAACCCCCCTCCGTCCTGGTTCTATTTACCCTTACCCCCCCAGCCTGCACCCCCCCCGTCTCCAACCTTTCCTTTTCCAAATCTGAAATCTCTCGTCCATCTACCAACCACCATCTTCTTCTTAAAACAGCCCCCTCAATACTCTCCTTCGTTACTCTCTCCGGTACTCGACTTCCTTCAACAACTGTCACCTTATCCCATTATAACACCCCATCTCACCTCATCTTTCCTCAAACACCAGCACCACATCTCCTTCCTCATCCGTCCTTTTCACCTCCACCCCCAAACTCTCCAACCGCTCCAACACCACTCTTGCCGGATGGCCAAAACTATTTCTCCCCACACTGATAACCGCCAACTTCGCTTTTATCTCCTCTAAAAGCTCCTCACTAGTACTTGTTCCCGACCCGTGATGTCCCACTTTCACTACATCAACCTCCTCATCCAATACCTCTCTCCATATCAATCTCTGTTCCACCTCACTTGGCACATCTCCTGTTAATAATATTTTCTTACCAGCTACTTTAAGTATCCCAACCAACGAATTGTAATTATCATCATCACTCCCTCCACCCACCTCTAATTTTTTCTCTGGCCACAGTATTACAAAACTAAACCAATCACTTCTCAATACATCACCCTGTCTCAAAACTTCCGTATAAATTTTTTGTTCAAGCCACTTATCCGCCTCCACCCCCGAATAGGCCTTCTCTATCTTGTAACTCTTTCCTATATCCCCCAACCCCCCGCTATGATCCCCATCCCAATGAGAAATCACTACCACTTCCAATACTCTATCCCAAAACGCCATATACCTTTCCATACACTTCCTCATCCTGCCATTTTCCGGCCCTACATCATACACCATCTGAAAGCTTCCCCTGGTAACCAACACCCCATCCCCTTGCCCCACATTACAAAATACCACCCGCGTCTTATCATCCGGCAACGACAACCAAAAGGCCACCATCATCAAAAAACCACTTATTGCTAACCAATACCTAGTTTTCATACTCTCTCCCAAAGCTAGTCCATCCCCCCTTCTTTATCACCCACCACAGCAACACCAGATAATAACCTACCAACATCACCCAATTAAACCTTATTTCCAATCCCGAAAAGCTTGAAAAAGCCTCCGCCATCACCACAAAATATTTCAACAATGGCCATATCAGCCACATCATTATTTTTCCCACTACCGGCACTACCATTCCTACCACCGCCCCTATTCCTCCCACCAAAGTCACCACCTCCACCACTCCCAAAACCAAACCAGCCACCACCGGCCCCACTACCGACACCTTCCCAAAACTAATTGCCAAAACCGGCATCACCCATATCCCCACCCACAAAGCCATCAAAAAATCATTAGAAAACATTCGCCACCAATTTCCCCCATACCACCGAAGGTTCATTCCTTCCTGCCTTACCACCACCGCCACAAAAGCTACCAAACTTAGCCAAAAACTCACCTCTCTTACCATCGTAATATCAACCAAAAGCATTATTCCCACCGCCAGCCCCAAACCTCTTAAAAGATCAAACTTCCTCCCCCAAAACTGGGCCCAATAATAAATCAGCAGCAACAGCATCGATCTTAATACCGGTATTTCCCACCCCACTAATCCCACATAACCCCACAGTATCAAAAGCCCTGTCACTATCGCCAGTTTCCTCCCCAATAACCCCGCCAAATTCTCTATCACAACCCCACCTAACAGTATTACATTACTACCAGAAACCACTACCACATGCAGCAGTCCACTATCTCTTAAATATCCCCAGAATTGCCAATCGATCCCACTCTTGTCCCCCACCACCATCCCCGCCAACAAACCCGCTTCTTTGGCCGGCAAACTCCCATAAATTACCTTCATCAAACCTTCCCTATCTACCAACCTATATATCATTCCCAAGGCTACCATCACCACCACCCACTTTAATATCTCCCTCCTTCTCATAGCTCAATTAGATCCTTTATCTTTTCATAAAGCTTGTCTCCAATCCCTGACACCAACTTCACCTCTTCACTGTTTATAAACCCCCCACTCTCCTCCCGATATTTAATTATCCTACCGGCCAACGCCGGCCCAATCCCCGGCAATTTATCCAGCTCTTCAATACTGGCCCTATTCAAGCTAATTTTTCCCTCAGAAACTTCAAAAACCAGATTTAATCCTCCCCTACCCACCTCCTCTCCCATTGCTGGAATATAGACCTTCATCCCATCCCTAACTTCACTGGCCAAATTCATCTCCTTCCCCACCCACTCCCTATCAGCCTCAGCGCTCATCCCTCCCGCCACCACCAACACCTCCCTTACTCTGGCTCCCATCATCACCTCATACACCCCCGGTTCTTCCACTGCCCCGGCCACATCCACCACCAATTTCTTCCCCGATACCTCGATAGTCTCTTTCCCCAAAACCCCCTCCCCATCCCCCTCACTTATTAGCTCCACCTCAGTCTTCGGTGCCACCTTCCTCCGATATTCCATCCCCACTCCCACCACAATCATCACCAACCCCACTACTAAAAATCCATCCACCGCCGACCACTTCCTCTTCCTCACATTCCCATCTTATCACCCCAATACTAAACCCACCCAAGCCAACCAATTGCAAACTCATTCAAATTCACCCATAATTAATTAATGCCAAAATCTGCCTCAAAACCAAAACTATCTCCCATCTTAAGTCTCTCTCTTGTCGCTCTGGCCTCCTACCTCTTCTCCATTTCCCCAGCCACTTATTTTACCCCTCAACTCATCGCCCTTCTGGCCATCATCACCACCGTCTACCTTTTCACCAAAAAATCAGTCAACTCCACCCTCATCCTCCTTTCCTCTGCCATCATTACCCTGCTGGTCTTTACCACCAACGGCCTCAACTCTCCTCTCTTTTTCCTCATCTACTTTCTCCTCCTAATCATTGCCTTCCAAAACCCACCCACCACCACCATGGCCTACTCCCTTGTCTTAATCCTCCTTCTCTCTCAATCCCTAAATTCCATCTCCTCTCTCCTCCCTCTCCTCTCCCTCCTTCTCATCACTCCCCTAGCCTGGTTTATCGGCCGCCAATACTTAGAAAATCAAACCCTCAATCAGAATCTTGCCATCAGCGAAACCGACATCCTCCTCTGGCACTCCCTCAAGTTTAAGACCGGCATTACCACCATCATTGATCTCTGCTCTCAACTGCTTTCCACCCCTCTAACCCCCAGCCAAAAACAACACAGCCAAAAAATCAAACAGTCTGCCCAAAACCTGCTAAACTCCTCTCAAAAACTTGCCCGCCGCATCGACAACCAGACTGATGAAAAATAATAGACCCTCCCTTATATTTATTCTCACTCTCGCCTTCCTCTATTTGCTCCTCTCCGCCACCTTCCTAAAACAAATCCTGGCCCAATCCTTTACCTCCTCTTCCTACAAAATCACCTGGGGCAATTTCAACATCTCCGCCGGCAAAAAGACCTCCGAAACCTACCAACTGACTGACACTGTTGGTCAAAACGCTCCTGGCCAATTTGACTCCAACGGTTACATCGTCAAATCCGGCTTCCAATACATCTATGACACCTTCTACGACTTCACTTTCCAAATCGACGACCTTAGTATCAACCTTGGCAGCCTTTCTCCTGGCACCACTTCCACCGACACCAACATCATCACCATTTCCACCCCCTCCGGCCAGGGCTATCAAATCATGGCCCATCAAAATCACCCTTTAAATACCAACACCGGTACCACCATCCCTGACACCATCTGTGATAACGGTCTTTGCACCGAATCTCAATCCGACACCTGGACCAATATAGCTACCTACGGCTTCGGCTTCAATGCTCTTGGTATCAACACCAGCGGTGCCGTCACCGGTATCGGCACCAGTAATTACTTTACCAACTCCACCTACTACCGCCAGTTTGCCGACTATTCCGTCTCTCCCGCCGAGTCTAATCAAATCATCATGTCAGAAAACTCCCCTGTCCAAGGACGCCTTGCCCGTCTTACTTACAAAGCCAATATTTCCACCATCCAAGCCGCCGGCAATTATCAAAACGCCATTACCCTTACTGCCATCCCCAAATACTAATGCCACTAAATCTATCCATCTCACCAGCTCAACTCGAAATCATCATCAAACCAGGCACCACCATCACCCAAGCCTACCAAATCACCAACAACTCCGATCAAACCGTCTTCCTTCAAACCTCAGTCGAACCCTGGCTACCTCTGGGCACCGACGGCTCCTTAACCTACCGGGATGTCAGCCCCAATCCCAACCTCCACTTCTCCCTTAGCAACGCCAATCTAAATCTCGGTCAAACCTTCAAACTACCCCCCCAACAAAGCCGTCAATTAGTTTTAAAAGTTAAAACCGACCCCTCCACTCCCATCGCCGACTCCTACTACACCTTCTTTGTCTCCCAAAGTCCCTCCACCAGCCTGACTTTATCCAACACCAGTCAAACCCGAGCCCGCCTCGGCTCTCATCTCCTCATCACCAGTTCCAACCAAGAATCCCTTCGCCGCTCTGCCAAATTCACCGACTTCCAAGTCAAACCCAACATCATCGACTCCTTTTTCACCCCTCTAACCTTCACCGCCCAAATTAACAACCTCTCCAACCACTTTTTTAAAACCACCGGCACTCTCACCATCAAAAAAGGCGACCGTCAAATCCAGCAATTTGACATCTTTCCCCAAAATGTCCTGGCCAACCACTCCCGAGACCTCGCCTGTACTCTCTACTTTGACCAGCAAAAACTTCCTCCCCAACCTGCCCCCTGTACATTAAAACCTCCCTTTTGGCCTGGCCGCTACTCTGCCACCCTAACCGTCGACCTTTCCTACAAAACCACCAGCAAAACCCTCCACTTTTTCACCTTCCCCTACACTCTCTTCCTGGCCATTACTCTCATCACCGGCTTTCTTATCCTAATAAAGAAACTCTTGCCCAAAAAAGCCAACCCACCCCCTGTAAAATAAAATACTTATATAAAGCTAAAAGCTTGACAAGTCCTCTCTCCCTCCATATCTTTAAATTAGTACCACTTAGCTTTCAAAACTATGAAAAAAATTAACCGGAAGTTTTTAATTGCCCTGCCGGTTTTGATTTGCCTCTTTCTCCTCTCATCTAAGCGTCAGTTAAACTCAGTTCCCTCAACTAATGTCAAAGATACTTTATCTTCATCTCAATTATCTTTCTTTGCCAATCTA
>SDBU01001797.1_pt1 | contig 29722 bp, 63 predicted proteins | sample 2277071 | NCBI WGS metagenome assembly SDBU01 (sample SAMN10397929, study PRJNA504765) | marine sediment metagenome | isolation source: marine sediment core GS08_GC12, 126 cmbsf | place: Arctic Ocean: Gakkel Ridge, Loki's castle | collected 2008 | reverse complement strand
ATGTTTTGTATTGTTATCATTTAAAAAAAAAGAGGATTACTGAAACCAGTAACCCTTTGATGAATAAAACAAATATCTTTTTCTATTTGTTATTCTATTCCAAAATCTTTTAATTTTGTTTATCATCTTTTGTTCCCTCCATTTTTATTTATAATTACTATTTCTGGAATTTTATGTTTTCTCTTATGGCAATCTCTACAAAGCCACTCAACTTTTAATGGTTGATTATAATCTTTGTGATGTCCCTGTATATTTTCTTTTTCTACCTTAATTCCACAATCCGAACAAAAATTTGGTCTTTGAATTTTATTAGTTTTAACTAATCTATGTAGGGTGTTTCTTGCCTTTACCCTTTCAGGATATCTCTGTTTTTGTATTTTTTTATAACGATATTTATCCTTACTTATTCCATTTTTCCAATTCATTTTGAATCAACCTCATCAGTTTTAAGTTTTAATTTTCTCCTTAAAACCTCATCAAAGGTTTCTCCTCGTTTCTTTTCTTTATTGAGGTAATCCCAAACCCCATCACTTATTTGTATTTGTATTGTCATCTTAATAATTTAATAATATAAGAATATAAGACTATATAAAGATATAGGTTTTATAGGATATGTCTTATTTATCTTCTTTTTCATTTTTGATTAATTTAAATAGACAGGATTTCTCCTGTCCACTTGGGCAAGACGTGTTGAGTAAAACCCCAACTCGTTCCACCACCAGTTTTATTCTAAACTGGAAATTGTCCGAAGACTATGATTTATTTTCTGTAGGTTTTTCTTTCCTAAATTTCTTTTGACAATTAGGGCAAGTTACAAAATCTAATTTAGAGTTGGTTTCCCATTCATAGTTACATTTTGGGTTAGGACATTGGACTTTCATTAGGACATCTTAACCAATTTAAGTTTTTTATCTTTAGAATAAGAATATTTTTTTGTATAACCATAAGGTTCTAAATTATGTATTACCCCTTTGGCAATCAATCTTGGAGAGTATGGAAGTTTCAAAGATTTTTTTGTTGGTTTCCAATCGATATAAAATTCTTGTTTATTTCTTTTAGTCTGTATATAATTTTCCTCGTCGATTAATTTAAAACAATGCAACATACTTCTTTTGAATTTCAATGGTGCTAAAACATCTTTGTTATAATCTGTCTTTTCCCAAACATCTTTATCTACTTCGTTCTCACACATCAATAATTTAAATTCAAACAAAAAAACATTTGATTCTAATTGTGGGAACAATTCTTTAATTATATCTCTTAATTCACTATCAACAATTCTTAACTTTAAATATTCGACAGCACAATCTTTAATTCCATATTTATCTAAATCTTTTAAAATTATTTTTATGTTTCTTTTATTTAAATCATCATGCTTAGAAATTTGCCTATATCCTTTATCATAATTTATTATACATGAGGTATCATTAATTTTTAAAAATTTAATTCCTAAAGTTCTTAATTTACTTTTATCTGTTTCAGGTGAATTCATTTGTTTTCCCCCTCTCGCTTTTAATTTTATTATATTTTCTCCAAATATCTTTAATATCTCTTTCAAGCTTGGACAAACAAAACATACCCTTAAAGCATCTTCTATTCTAAATTTTCTTTCTCCACTCCACATTTTGTATCACCATTTATTTTTTCTTTATAAGTTAATGTATCAAAACAAGTATTCTTTGGATCACTTTCTAATTCTCCAGTCCAACCAAATGTTGTGACAAAATATTCGTAACCATTATCTTTAAAAGACATTCCAAATTCTTTGTCATATCCTCCATAAAACGAAATATTATGAGAGTTGTATGAAATCAAAAATTCTGCTAATTCCTTGTCACATAACTTATCAGAATATTCTTGAATATAATCATTATATTCTTGTTCTAACCATTCCTCAAAATCGCAATCCTCATCATCTTCTTTTTTAAATTTATCAAAATCTTGCTCTACTTTTTTTGGAACTTCTAATTCTCCAAAACTTGTCTTTATTTTCATTTTAAATAACCTTTATCTTTTAACCACTTAACATGATTTCTTTTGATTAAAGTATTAATTTCTAACTTCTCTTTTTTAGAAGCTTCTTTTGTTGCCTTTCTCTCTTTAGCATTTAAATAAACATCATAATTTCCTCCAACAGTTTCATCAACTTCTTTTTCATATTCTTGATATGCTTCTTCAACATCTAAGTCTTCATCTTCTTTTGTTTTAGATTTTAATTCTGCAAGTGTTGTTCTCCTATCTTTAACATCCTCAATATCTTTAAGGACTTCTATTGCTTTCTCTTTGTCCTTTTTATCCCAATGTTTTGCTTGTTGTATTCTAGAAAGTGTGTGTGTATCTATCTTACTTGTACCAGTACGTGTTAGGTTTATCTCCTTTGATAATTTATAAATACTATTGTATCTATTAATTGAGTCTTCTTTCATCCCAAAAAGTTTTTTCATCTCACTCATCTTTTGTTCATAGGTTCTTTTTCCATTCATCATATCCATCATTCTACCAACCCCATCAGCAGTTTGAGTTTTGTCCATACTCCTTCTCTTTAAATTTTCTTGAATAGAAGTTCCTAAAGATTGAACATCATCTAAGTCATCTCTAACAACACAAGGAATTAATTTTGTTCTTGCTTCCATTGAAGCATTCCATCTTCTACTTCCACAAACAATAGAATATTTTTTGTTCTTAGGATATTTTGTTGATTGTCCTTTTGTTGGTCTGATTAATAATGGTTCAAGAACTCCTTGTGCTTTAATACTATCAACTAATTTTGTTTCGTCGTCGTCGTTAGGATTCCATTCTCCTTTCCTAACATTAAATTCATCAGGTATTAATTCAGATGGTTTTATGTCAATTAATTTTGCCATATTATTTAGTGGTGGTGGTTGTTTAAATACTTTTCGGTTTCAAAAAAACAGGAAAGGAAAAGAGGGGACCAAACCCTTCCTGTTACAACAAGCAAAAGTAAACAATGAAACCTTTACTTGTTGAATGGTATTATATTGATTTTTCATTTTTTTTGATTGTAGGTGGTTTATTTTGCTTAATTTTATCACTTCTAATCTTGTCTAGATGTTTCTTGGTTTGTTCAGGTAACCATTTGGGATAGACTTTTCTTGCTTCTGCTTCTGGTGAATTTCTACCAACTTTATTTCTCCAGGTAATATTATTTTTTTCTGCTAAACAAATATGATGTTGGAAACCTAACATTGAATTAAACTTTTCATTGCACTTACGGCATTGGATGACTGCAATCTTAATCACCTCTCCAAGAAGTTAATTGTTTTAATCTTCCATCTTCTTTCATATGACATTTTCTACAAATCCATTTGAAATCATTTAAATCTCTCTTATATTCTCCAGAAATATTTGCCAAATCTAATGGAGGGAACTTTTTACAATCTTCACAAAGTTTTGGTTTGGGTTTGTTTCTTCTAGCCCAACTATGTAACCCCATATAACTAACTTCATTTCCCTTCCACATACCATTCTTCTCTTCTTTATTCTTCCCCAACATATTTAATCTCATTTTTTGTAATGTTTCTTTAGATTTAATCCTACCCTTATTTGCCTTTCCGAATTTTAAGATATGTTCTGGAGTTAATTTTTTTCCTTTATTTGGATGTATTTTATTTTTCCAAATAGGTTTATCTTTATTTGGATTTATATGGATCTTTCCACATTTTTTACAAGGAATTCCACCATAATTATGTCCTTTCATTTTTCCTCTTGCATTGGATGGTTGCCATTTTTTATTATTTGAACCCAACTAATTTTATGTGTAATTAGTTGGATTAGGTGGGTTACCTACTAACACCTCCACACGCGCTAAGAGGTAAGTGAGATTTACTAACTAACCTGTCTACCTTGCCTAAAAAATATAATTCTTCTTGTGGATGAGATCTACAATGAAAATCTCTAATCGTCTTAAATTTAGGATTTATTCTTTCCATCTAATTCCCCCCCAAATCCTAATTTGCCCACCTTTTCCATTAAATAACCAATCAACATATTTTCGGCTATCTTCATACCCCTTTTCTTTCATTTTTTTCCCTAAAGTATTCTCAGCCATCTTTCTATGTCTTTCTTGAACACTCCACTCAATAAACTTTTTATAAAAATCAGCTTTTGTAATATCTACATTAACATCTTCAACAATAAATTCATCCAAAAACTTCTGCAAGAAATCACTCTTTGCTTCATACTTTTCCATTCTATCTTCAACACTTCCTTCATTGTGAAACCTTCTAATCTTTAATAAATCATGTAAAATTCCAACACATTTTAACGCAAGGGATTCATATTCTTCATCAGGTATATCATTAAGTATATCTTTTTGTTCAGTGAATCTATTAGGAAAATCTATTATAGTCCATCTCCTATAAAATCCTAACGTTTTATCTGTTGTAGTTGGTAAGTTATTTGTGGCAATTAATATTTTAGCATAATTATAATCATGGAAGTGTGGTTTGTTTTTATATTCAAAACCAACTAAATCTCCTCCTGTAAGTTTCTTAATCCAACTTGTTTTATTCATTTCATCAAAATTAGTTTCTCCCATAACACAACAAAGTTTTTTATGTAATCTTGTTATTTCAAATCTTGAACTAATCAAAGTGTCTAATTCTGTTGTGCAAACATTACTCTTTCCCAAGAATTTTTGGATTAGATTAAGGTAACAACTCTTGCCGTTCATACCTCCCCCAATAAAACAAAACAATCTATGGATAGGATAAGCTGGAATTAAACAATAAGCAATAATTTCATACAAGGTTTTAACATATTCTTTTCCAACCCACTCCTCAAATATTTTATCCATAATTGGTGTATCTTCAAAATTTCTATTATTGGTTTTCCAAGGGATAGGATTTAAAGTAAAATAATCTGGTGTTGCTTCAAAACTTTCTCCTGTTAAAACATCATAGATATTATCTTTAAATTGCAACCAAGTTGGTTTAATTTCTTGTGGCATTGTTTTTCTACATTCTTGTTTCAATGAATTAATAATTAATGTTCTATTCTTTGGGGTAATAATATCTTCTCCTGTAATTTTTTCGATGTGATTTAATATATCTACTTCATTAGAAAGTTCCCATCTCTTTTCTTTTAAATTCCATATCCACCACAAATCATTCTTATCGTAGAAGATTGGTTGCTCTGCTATATAGAATTTAACTTGACCTTGTTGTTTAAATATTTCTTCTGGCGAAGTTATCCCTGCTTTTTTTAATAAATTTTCCTCTGCTTGTTTACGAGTTATTTGTTTTTCTCTCATTTAATCACCTATTTATTCTGTTTTCTTATCTGTAAAAAATCTTGTTTTCCTTGCTGAGTGCCACATAAAATTACATTTATCATTTATTAAATACTGACAAGGGGTAGGATTTTTATTAAAAGAATAAATCATTTTAAATTTTAAATCTCCTTTTTTGTTTGTATATGTTGTCATTTGTTTTTTTATGTTTCCTTGACAAACAAGTAAGCTCAAAATTTTTCTTTGTAAATCTCCATTTGTATAATTATTTGCATTCATTTTATTAATTAAATCTCTAACATTAAATACCTCAAAATTTTCCATTTCTTTTTCTATAAAATTAATTAAAAAAATTGCTTGTTGATTTGATAAATGTTTTGACATTTTTTTCTTAAAACCAACAGTTTCAGCATTATTAAATGGACACCATTTTTCTACCTTATCAATAAAAGCCCTTGGTGGTTTTCCTTTTATTACAGTTTTTATTTCATCAACTTCTTTATTATTTTTCCAAACTAATGCCATTTTTTTTCATCCTCCTTTCAAATTCTATAATATCTCCTTTAACATTACATCCAAAACAATGAAATATATTTCTCTCATCGTCAAATCCTAAACTTCTTTGTGTATCCACATGAAAAGGACAGAGAGCCATATTCCCTTTACCTTTAAGTTTTAATCCATAACTTTTAGCGACATCAGTAATCTTTAAATTGTCATTGATAAGTTTTTTTAATATACTTTTCTTTAAATTAATTTTAATCACCGTTCTTTTCTTTTTGGGATAAACCCAATTTTCCTTCATAGAACCAGGAGGATATTTATTTTCAAACCATTGTTTATCACTTGCTTCTTCTAAGGATTGTTGCATCCAATCCCAAATTTGGTGAGCTGGATAATTCTTAAACATAATTCTTGTTAATGATTTCCAAATTGTAGTATCATCTTTTATTGTTTCTTTATTTTCAATTATGTTTATAATACCTTTCCTAACTAAATTATCTGCAAACATATCAGCCATTATTTCTTTTCTTCCTTCTCCTTATAATCTTCTATGTCATAAATTTCATTTAGAAATAATCTTATTGGAATAGAAGAATCATTCTCGATAAACCAAAAGAAATATCCAGATTCTAAATTAGAAACAAACAAACCATTCTTAAATTTTGGTTTTGGAATAACAAAAACATGAGCTTTAATTTCATTAGTTTTATAGAATTCTACCTTCTCTATTATTTTCTTTTGTTGTTCATTCCATTCCATTGTATCACCTTCAACCACCGAAGTGGGAGTTCAAGCCGAAACTCAAACTCTATCATAATAATAACTTATTACTTATAAAGTTTTGTATGAAAAATAATTCATATGAGATTTTATTCAAAGTTCGCACAATCAAAATAAAACAGCACCGTTTAAGGTGCAGAATTAATGCCTCCCTTGTAATTTATCAACCATAAAAAGCTTTTTAAACTTAAAGTATTACAACTAAATACTAAAAATAAAGATTAGAAAAAGGATGTGCTGGGTGACTGGATTTAGACAGTTCCAGCAACTCTAAGATAAATTATTTTGTGTTTATAAGGTTTAAGTATCTTAACACCATTGGATTTCTCCGAGATTACATAAACTTTGTTTCATTAAAATATTCTCCCGTTTTAATATTTTTATTTGGTCTTGTAATCCTGGAATGAAATATTCGTAGGGGACTCCTTCTGTTATGTTAGTTCTTTGTGGGTTAGATTTAAAACATTCCTGTCCCATAACTTCTTCTACAATTATTTCTTCACTTTCATTTTTAGGATCTGGATAGCCAACCTCTTCAGTTTTGTCGACACAAACTTCATCATACCCTATTTTCCAATAGACTGCTTCTGGATTATACTTAGCAACATCATCAGAATCAAATCCCAATTTAGTTTCTCCTTGTCCAATGTAGTTAAAATTAATCGCTTGAGGTTCTAAAACCCAAGAGGTATTAGTAGCATTGACAATATTTTCTTTGTATTTTGAAGAAGATGGAACATAACCTAGTTGTCCTTTATCATCAATTTGTAAATCTCGAACATTACTACTTATAACATCCTCATAAACAGGAAGCATTCTGATACGCTGTGAGCTATCCATTTCAATACCAGTTACAAAAGTTCCTGAACTCCCATTAACTACTGTTTGCCAAATACATCTTGAACCTCTATTGCTGTCATCCCAATTACTATCATTAACAAAACATTCAAAAAGAACATTTGCTCTATAAGTTGTTCCTGTTGTAACTCCTCTCCAAAGTATTGAACCAGTTCCATCGCCATTAACTAAAGGGGTTGGGGAAACTATTGTTCCTCTGCTTCTATAAAAATTAAGTTTCATATCTGTTACACCATTATTACTATCATATAATTCAAAATCTCTATCATTTAAATGAATGATACCTTTTCCTCCTGCTGATATTCCTAATTGATTTGTTGCAAAATTAAAAAGCCCTTCATCTGGCTCATTAGTTGTTACGGAAGGATTGGACGCAGTTCCAGCTCCCCCTCTAATTGAACCACTTGTAGAAATTGTTGAGGTTGCTGTGAGAGTTGCTATACCTGTTAAAACGGAACTCCCAAAAGAGATAATACCTATGGCTGAATCTATTGTAAATCCAGTAATATTAATATTTCCTATTGTCAATAAAGTTCCCTTCAATCCTCCAGCTCCAACATCTAAATCATCATTCTGAGTATCCCAACCATTAACATTATTATAAGTTAATAATCCATCATTACTCGAAGTATCTGCGAAAAATTCTACTTCTGCACCATCACCCCTTCCAACTTGTATTCTATTTTCCATTATTTTAATAACATTTGTATCTCCCGTAATTTCTGTTCCAGGTAAAAATAAATTATTAAATTTACCAACACCAGTTGTATTGAAGTCCCCACTTCCATTAAAATTATAACTTCCAAAATTAATTTGTTGTCCCGAAGAGGCGAACGTATGCCCTGAACTTCCAAATTCTAAATTTGTTAGTGCTGAATGATCAATCCCCCCAATACTAACCTCCGAAAAATTCCAAGCTCCTTGTGGGAAAACTATATTTTGAGAGGCATTAAAAAATATTCCAACATTACAAGCACCATTCAAACCTCTTACTCCGTCGCTGAAACAAATCTCTGAATTAAATCCTGATTGATTTGTTAATGTTGTTGCTATTGCACTTCCGTTAACACTTATTGTATCAACATAACATTCTCTGTTTGTATTAGTCACATCACATTCAAATCTTATACTAACTTTTGGTTGATCCCACATAGAACTTGGCATTGCTATTGATTGAGAACTTAAAATAACATTATTAGTTGAATCTATAAGTAAGGTTACTTCTCCACTCCCAACATTATTATCTGCTGTTACAATAAAACTATTAGCTCCCAACATATTAACCAAACTATAAACAAAATTCAAGGAAGTCCCATCAATATTTGTAGTTGATATATTTGCCTCGATTATTATATTTCCAACTCCTGAAATTCCAATTGATTCTGCACAATCTCCGTCATCGCAAAAGACATTAGTAGTCGCAAACCAATTTCCATTATCATCTTGAAGATTGATAAATGCTCCTAAACCTCCTAAAAAGAATTCTTGAAATGTAGTCACTTTCTCATCTTCTACAACTCCTGATACAAAATCTACAGGAGAAAATATATGCAGAGATCCGTTCTGAATATTAACATCTCTTCCATTCATTACAAAATCCACTAATGTTTCTGCCCTTATTCCTCCATCAGCAAACATCGTTCCAAAAGATTGAATATCATCCTGAACAAGAAAGTCTGCTCCTGTATCTGAGCTGTCACATTGAATTTTTAACATTCCATTTAATTCATTAGCAATCAAAAAACAATCAGAATAAGTAGTTAAATTATTTGTTATATTATTTAAAAGAACCATCCAAGAATTTCCCAAAAGTCCTGCACTATTATTTCTTCCGATTTGAGAAAAAAGAGTTACTGCTGAAATGTCTGAATTTGTTTTATTTGAACTAATAAGGAAAATTATTGTCCCTTCTGGATTAATATCTTTATGATCAAACCAAAATGTATCATTTGATATTCCTCCAAACTCTTCATCTGCACCTATTTTTATAAAATGTTCTGAGTCTTTTAAAAATAATCTATCTGTAATTGTTGCATTCTGAACATTGATAAAATTATTATTATTAAAATCAAATTCTATATCAATTGTATGTCCAGAATTACCCCACTCTAAATTATTTAATAAGTTGTGATCAATATCTGCAGGAGTGTCTAAGAGATCCCAGAAGTCTGCTGTTGTTGAGAAATTTACAGCGTCGGTGTTATTGTTAAATGGAATAATTTCTGGAATTTCAATTACTACACCACCAATAGATGTATCAGAATCACCAATTTCTAAAGGCATTATTGTTGGAATTAAAATTAAAAACGAAAAAAATAAAAAAAGTTTATTCATTATTACTTTCTCCTTCTTTTTATTCTTCTTTTAACTGCTTTACGAATAACTTTTCTAACTTTTCTTCTAACTGCTTTACGAATAACTTTTCTTCTTACTTTTTTTCTTACCATCATCTATGACCTCCTCAGCATGAAATATAAATAATTATTTAACCTTTAAGCCTTGACATCTTCTGGCTCTTTCCTGCATAATTTTATTCCTCTCTAAAAAAGGTTTTTTTTGTATTTTTTTAAATTCTGATTCTGACATAACTAATGAAGGTATTGCATTACATCTATTTTTATTTTTTACCATTTGTTTTATCCTCCTCTAAATCTTTTATATTCTTCTAACAGCACTTGCTGTAGCTCCTAATAATCCTAATCCAATTATAGCAGTGACTCCTCCAGTAACTAAATCTCCTGCTAATCTTTTTTTCTTTTTCTTCTTTTTTCTGCCAAACAAACTAAATGATTTTAATGTCATAATATATTTTTAATTTTACATTCTCCAAGTAGATTTTCCAAATAGTTGCCCTCTCATTCCTCTTTGCTGAGATGTTTGTATGTTTTCATTATATCTTTTCTCTTTATCTTCTTCTGCAACTTTTCTTAACATCTCTGTTCGCTGTAAATTCTCCTCTCTTCTAGCAACATTCTTTTTGGTATATTCACTAAGTTTTTCAAAAAAACTTATAGGGGGAGCAGAATCTTGGGCATCAAGATTTCTAAGTCGATTCATGGCTCTTAACTTTCGTAACCCAGATAATTCTGAAGCTTCTTTTAATGCCTTTGCTTTGGAAACTTCTAACAAGTCTTCCCTATATTTATCCTCAAAGATTTGTCTTTTTTGAAGATTAATTTCTCTTTGTATTTTTTCTAGGGCTTCTCGTTCTTCTTTTCTGCTATCAAAACGATTCTTCAACCCCCTTGTGAGATTCTCGAAAAAACTCATTAACCTCTCCTAATTAGTTCGCCTAGCGATCCGTTTTTAATTAAAACCACTATAACAAATATTAGTATTGCTAATGCACCAAAGATAGTAATCAACCTTGTTACAGCTCTTGCACTTGAATCAGATACATAGCCTTCAGGTAAGTAAACATAACTTATGTTAACTTCAGAACCTGCATATCTCGCTCCTGAATCGTCATCTATTGTTAGCTGAACTGTATTCAATCCCCTAGTTATACCTGTTACAAGAGAACTTCCATTCAATTCCGTTGTTTCTGATTGTGAAGCATTAGTAGCATTATATATCTCAATTGTTGAAACAATTTCTCTTCCAGTAAGGTCTAATGTTCCATTTATAGAAGGCATTGTTACAGTTGTATTGATTGATTCAAAAGTATTAGTTTGAGTAAATATTGAATCTGCAATAGTTGCTAAAAACACAATAGCAATTATCGCACCAATGAATATAGCCATAATGGCTTTTCCATCTGAATTAAAATCTGCCATGAATTCTCCTCCTCAAAATCTACTAGTAGTTTATATTATTTAAACTTAACTTTTGTTTTTATCTTCCCCTAAATATTTCTCCAAATATCCAAGCTAACATAAATCCAACTATTACTGTTGCGAAAGCATAAATTGCTGAAAATCCAGCAAAGGTTAAACCTAACATTAATAATAATGGTAGAGATAATGTTAAGGTTGTATCAAATCCCCATTTTAGTTTAGAAGCTATTATAAAATAAAATATAGCTCCTAAAAGAACAGTTAAGATTACACTTCCAATTAATTCTGATACAAATATACATCTTATATCTAATATATCACATGTCATTTTAATCTTTCCCCCTCACCCAATCTACAATAACGATAGTAAAAACTATTACCACAGGAGCCATAATAAGTGTTGCAAATACTAAACTATGCTCTGCCAATTTTGAATAAATAACTACAAAATCAAAAGCTAAAACTCCAAAACTTAATGCTATTGGAATAAACAAAAGAGTATCGTTTTTGGAAAACAATGCCCCAATAGTCACACCTGCACCTACAAAAAAAGCCATTATACCTGTTCCAGATTTAAAAAAATCTTTTGCATCTCCAATCATTTCCTTAAAAAAATCAGTAGCATTAAAATTACCTAAATCTAATAATGCCTCAAATATATTTGAAGAGATGCTATCAGTAACTTGTCCAGTAAATATAAAAAGTAAATCTATAAAAATTAATGCTAATATGAAAGTTATTAATTTCCCCATTTTAAATTCTCCTTATGAAAAGCCTCCTTAGTATAAAAAATGCACCAGCAGAAGTTGATAGTATTGCTATCCCAAATTGATTGCTAAGCTCTCCTAATGTGTTTATATTTGAACTTGTTGAATTAACAATCAGTCCAGTATCTAACCAACCAACAAAACTAAACACCCAAACTAATAATAGGGAAACCATTATTTTGCTTTCGCTTGTATCTGTAATTTCTCCAATGGATAAGAATATTACTGCCCCAATTATAACCCCTAACATTAAAAGAATTCTAATTATATTTGTAAAATTATAATCTAAGAATAGAGTTAACTGCCTAAATAGCGAATAATCCCCTATAAATTCTGATCCAACAGCCCAAATTTTAGTAAAGGTTATTGTTTCATCAGTAGTTCTAATTACATAATATCCAATTATTCTTGTATTATTTGCAGTATTAAGAACTTGTGAAATTGTCGTCGCTGAAGTATCTGATAAAAATATTAATTGTCCACCAGATGAATTAGTAATATTCATACTCATAAAATTTATATCCTGTGAACTTGCAACCTCAAAACTAAAAGTATAATCTGTATTGTTGTTTAAACTTGAATTTGCAGGGAGAATTGTGTAAGTTGTATTTAAAACAATCTGAGTTCCATTTCCTATCACTCCTACTTGTCCCCCCATTGTTACGATTCTTGTATCTGTTGTTGGAACAAAACTAAAAGCATTGTCTGGAAAAGGAGCTAGACTAAATGTCGCTGAATAAGTTGCATCAGGATTCAAGAAGAATACAACTAGTCCAGAAGAATCTGTTGAATCTACTACAGAAGTTATTGTTGAACCACCTAAAACTCTTGTGATAGTTCCTAAGACTCCTGCTATCGGATTTCCTGTTGTAGTTATAGTTTGAAATTGTGAAAACAACCCTAATATAGTTGGAAGTAAATGTAAGGTTTGGGTTGCAGATACATTTGTTAATAATAGATTTCCATTAAATATTCTTTGCTGACTTTCAAGATTATTGTAAGCTATATCTGTTATAGCATTTATCGGTAAATTTGCAGGAGAAAAACAGAAAGCATATTCAGGATTTTCAGTTGTGTTTGCAAAACTTAGTGTTTTGTTTACCAAAACACTATCAGTATAATATCTAAATGTAGAATCAATTGTTGCGTCGACTCTTTCTTGATTAGCAGTTTCATTTAAGAATGTAACATTTAGATATATGACATTAGTTGATACATTACAGAATACAAAACTGATTTCATTAACTATTTGGCTTTGATTAGTTGTATTTACATTAGTAACTCCTAAAGGTCTTGTAACATCAAAACTCCAAAAGAAAGTTTTATTTGCAGGAGGACTTGTTTCTAATGGTGTTGTTATTGTAACTGAAGCTGTGTAATTATCTCCTTCAGTATTTACAACCGTTCCTGTGTGGGTTGTTCCATCATAAATTAAATCTGCTGAAACAGTAGTTGTATCATTTATAGAAGTTACATTTATAACAAAGTTTTGGTTTTGAGTTTCAAAAATAGAGGTTTCAAAGGATGATTCTCTTTCTAAAATTGCATAACTTACTGTTCTATTATTTGGGGCAAAACCACAATCTCCTTCATTATCACAAGCCTCACAACTCCATGTTGTTGGATTTGTAGTAATAGAAGATACAAAAGTTTGGGTTACTGAAGTAATGCCTCCTGAATATACTTCAAACGCAAAATCAGGATCTCCTCCACCTGGAACTTCTCCCCAAATTGCTCCTTCATCTGCACTATCCCATCCTTTTCCAAAGATATAAGGATTAGATCCTTCCTTTCTCCAAAGCAAAGAACCAACACCAGAACCTGTTGTATTAATTACAATAGCATATCCTTTTGAATGATTTAAAAAAATAGGTGTTGAGAAACTAACATTAAGAAAGATTCCTGGAGTTCCAGGTAACAATGCACTTAATTGATCAGGGGATATTGTGGTATTGGATACTAATACATTTGAAAAGTTTACACCATTAGTTGCATTTAATCCTGTAATCATAAAACTAACATTAGTAAATCCAGATATATCTCCACTTTCAAATAATTTCATACTAATTTTGTTTACAAATATACTTGTATTCAAAAAAGTTCCATTAACATTAAAAGTCATTGCTTTCCAACCAGCATCTGCTATTGGTGATTCATCACTATCTTCAGATTGATTGGCAACTAAACTTTCATTAAATAATCGTAAATCTACTGTTTGATTTCTTCCAAAAGTTCCACTTCCATTATGATATAATGAGATGTTTGTTAATATTGTATTTCCATCTGTTATAGCACTACAACTAAAATTAATTAGATTTATGGGATTTGTAGAATCATTAGCAGGACTATTTAATGTAACATTCGCTTCAGTTCCACCCCACACAGCCCATTCATTTAATGTTTCTCCTTGTGTTTTATAAACCCAATCTACTGTTTTTGAAGCCCTCTTAGTTCCTTCTAATCTTATTTCATAAGTTCCAATTCCAAGTTTGTTTCCTAAAGTATAAGGTTGCCATTCAATAGGATATTCTGTATGGCTTCCAACTTCAATATATTTACAAACTTCATAGAAAGTTTTATTTGTTTCATGGTATTCTTGATTACATTGGGTTTCAAAATCATTAACTTGGTAGGGTTGTCCATATGTTTTCAAATAAATTTCATAACTTTTAATTGGCTGTTCTTCCCAACTTCCATCACCTTGTAATGTTCTAAACATAATTTCATCAACTAAACTTCCTCCTTCAAATAAGGTAATTGTTTGTGTTGCAGAACAAGACTTCCCACAAAATTCAGTATTACTATCTAAACTTCCCCCCCATAATAATTTTCCTAATCCAAAAGCATTTCTAATTTCAATATTGTTATAACCCGCTCTACCTTTTTCATCTTTAATATTTTTAATATTATCCCACTCCATAGAAGAAACTAATGAAATTCCTATACTTATCATCACAAAACTAATAATAATCAAGCACAGGGCTTTATATGAATTTTTATGTGTGGGGTTTTGTGTTTTTTCTATCATTTTGATAATTTCCTCCAATTTTTAAACATCCAAACAAATGAAGCAATTAAAAATGCTCCAACAAAATAAACCATAGTCATTCCAGTCACAAAACAAGTTGGTCTTCTGGTTAATCTATCAAACTTATCATCTTCATCATAAGCAGTTTGGTTAAAAGTTGTTGTTCCAGGACAATTTAATGAAGTTGTATCTCTTGCATCATCTAATCCTTCTTTTAATGGATTGATTATAGCAAATAATGCTAGGATGAAAACTAATAACGCAATCAATAATGCAAATCCAATAACTGCTTGTTGTCCCCTACTGTTCATCATCCTCTCCTCACACTTCTTCCAGCTTTTATTATTCTTCTTAAGTCATCTAAATCTTTTTCTCTTCTGAAAGCAAATCTTTTATCTCTAATAGCCTTTAATTTACTTTTAATTTCTTCACCTAAAGTTCTGTATCTAACACCATTAATTATTTTAAATTTAGGGGTTGGTTTGGGTGTCTTAGAAAAATCTACTATTGTAGAATCATCTTTTGTATTTTTAATTCCATCCTTCCCTTTCCATTTAACTTTCCAAGTGGTTGGATGTCTTCCTCTTTTAACAAAGAAATTATCTCCTCTTGTCATCATATCAATATGTTTTTCTACTTCCATTGCAGATTGCTTTGCTTTTTTAGTAAAAATATCATAGTCTTTTGTTTTTCTACCAAAGATTCCTATTTGCTTATTGATGGATCTAGCACCAAAGATTATATCTTTATTTCTCCTTGCACGACTAATAATCCTTCCACCTATTCTATGTAGGTTTGTTTTTACTCTTGTTACATTATTATTTCTTGTCATTTTTTCCCTTACTAAATATTTTTCCCATAATTTTATTTTTCCTTACCCAACCAGTTAATTTCCAACTTCTCTTTCTATTTCTCATTCTTTTAATTCCTCTCATTTTCTTCCATTTATCTTTAGATTTTTAGACATAAAACTTTCATCAGGTTTGAATGCTTTTTTATTTGGAGATTGGGTAGTTGTAACTGCTTCTTTTTTAACATCAAAGAAAGATGTTTGTTGTATTAAAACTGCTTTTGGTAAAGTATCTTCTGAATTATTAACCATGTTATTTTGTTCTCCTCTTTAATTTTATTAATTTAGTTGATTTCATTTTGCTTGTAGATTTTTTGTTAAGTTTTTTAGTTTTAACTGGTTTCTTTAATAATCTCTTCCTCAACTGTTGGATAGTCTGTCTTTCATTTTTTTGGTCTAATCTAAACTTTCTCTTTTCTATAAACATATTTTTCAATGGAATCTGTTTTCCTTTCTGTTTTCTAAAGGTTCTAAATTTTTTAATGTTTTTATCAAAATAATTAGCAGGAACTTTTAGTTTTGGTTTTCGTGCAGATTTACTAGATCTTCTTATAATTCCTGTTGCTGATAATGTTCTGTCAACAAAGAAAGCAGAAATATCTCTTGCTTTTTTCTTTGTAACTGGAACTTTTGAAATTCTAACCACCTTTCCTTTTTGTCTTGCTAGTGCAAGGTATCCTGGTTTTTTTGTGGGAACTACAGGTTTCTTTTTAACAACTTTCTTTTTCTTTTTTCCAAGTGAAAATGGAGGAGGAATAAAAAACTTTGGGATTCTTCTAACAAATCCTTTTCTTAATTTAAGTTGCTGTTTTGTAGCTAGTCTTGTCAATTGCTTAGTTCTTAACTTTTGCCTTGAAAGTTGTGTGGTTAATTGTGCTAATCTTTGTGTTAATCCTTGTTTTTGAAATTGATTTGTTGCTTGTTTTAATAATTGTTTAGTTCTTGATATATTTCTTTGAGTTGTTTGTGTTCTTTGTGTTTGTGCATTTAAAACTGAAAAACTTAATCCACTTGTTTGCTTTCTTGTAATCTCTGAAATCACTGCTCCAGTTGGAGCAACCCCCTTAATTGTTGGAATAAATGGCACTTGAATATCAATCTCTATCGTTGGTTTTGAAACTGAAACTTTTTTGAATGGGGTTATTAATTTCCCAGATTTATCTATAAAGCTTAACTTACCAGTATTACTATCATAAACAAATGTTTTAATCAAATCCCTTCGCTGTAACTCTTTCAATATACTACCAAAATTCTGCCTTGCGATTGTTTTATCAAGTCCAGATGTTTCAATATTTTTATTAAGCTGATTTAATCTTTTAATAACTGCCTGATTTCCACCCACCTTAAACTCTTCTTCAAAGGCTCTCAATAAATCTTTAACTTTTTTTTCTGGGGCTTTCTTAACTCGAATAACTTTAGCCTTTGCTTTTCCTTTTTTTGCAACACCTGTTGATATTAATGGCTTAAACAATCCAAATTTAAAAAGTGCATCTGTAAATTGGATAATTGTATTTCCTAATTTACTTGTTGGAACTATCCTAGAAGTATCAACAATAAACTCTCCATCCTTTGAAGTTACATTAATATCTAATGTCCTTAAATCTTTAATAGCTTTATTTTGTTCTTCAGTTGTTTTAGCATCTCTTAAGGGTTTAAGAGTTTGTGATATAATTTTTTGTTTTCCAGATTCAGAAATAAATTGAACTCCAAATAATTCAAAGAACTTTTGTGTTGCAGAAAAACCCTTTTCTGTTCTATCTTGAAATTCTGCTCTTGTTTCAAATCTTTCAACTCTTGTATCTAAATCAATAACAACAATCCTATCTTTTTCAAATCTTTTTTTTGCTCTTGCTTCCAACTCTTTTCCCCTTTGTTGTTGTGCAAAAGCACCTCCTTTTCCTTTTGCAAATTGTTTTTCTTCAAATGCTTTTAATTGTTTCACTCCTGGAAGCTCTAAAAAAATATCTTTTACACTCTTCAATTCCTCACTAATCGTTAGTTGCTTTGAAAAATCAACTTTAAAATCAAAAGCTGTTTTTTTAACAATTTCATTAGGATCTTGTGCTTGTAAATCAATTATAAAATCTTTACTCCCTTGCTGAACATTAGATATACTTTGATTTGTAGAATTAATTAAATTTAGTCTATCATTTCTATCAGTAACTCCCCTTATACTCTGTGTAAACTTTTTCCTTATTGCAGAAACAAGATTTGAAACATCTTTCTTAATTTCAGTAGCTGTCTTAGAAATTATTTTCTTTGATTCAGTTCTAGTTTGTTTTTCTATATCTATTACTGGAGTTACTACTGTTGGAACTCTCCCCCTTCCCCCCCCACTAATGAATCTAGCTAATTGTGCAGGAGTAGAAACTCTTGGAGCTTCTCTTTGCCTTCTTGCAAATTCTTCAGGGGTTTCCCCTCTACCTTTCGGTTGAAAAGGTGGAAGAACTCCAGGATCTCTTAATCTAAATTCAACCATTTACTTCTTCCTTTTCAAAATTCTTAATTCAACAAACAAATCATCACCAAACTTTATAGTAGGATCTATTTTCTTAATTTCTTTTTTAGAAAGTGGGACAGTTAGTTGCTTATTCTTCTTGTTCATAAATACTTTCCGAATAATCTTTTTAGCCATGAAAGAGTCCTCCTCAAAAACTACTAGTAGTTTATATTATTTAAACTTAACTTTGGCTATCTTTTTTCTGTGCCTCTTTAGAAAATGGAGAAATAATATTTCCTCTTTCATCCCTCTTCCATACAATCCGTTTTGGTTCTGAACCTTTTGGATATTCCGTTGGCTTCATAGAATCTTTCTGCCATTCTTTCATTTTATTTTCCATGTGTCTTCTAATATCTTCTTCACAAATAGAAAAATTAGTTTTAACTAAATCAATCATATCTATTCCTTTATCTTTTTCATTTGTGAATGCCCTTATAGAATAGAGAGGATTCTCTGCAAATCCCTCATCAAAACTAAGTCTAGCCCTAAGATTATTTCTAATATTATTCCTTTCCTTCTTTAATTTCTTATCCCTATTCAAAATAATCAACCCATGTATTGCATTATTATAGCGATTACTACTATTGCTATAATTCCTATACCTATTGCAGATTTAATATTTATTTTTTTATAATCCCCTTCTCCCATCCTTACTCTTTCAGCATGTCTTATTCCCTTCATGACATGGTCTTGTAATGTTGCAAACTTTTCCTGCATTGGCTTATCTTCCCATTCCTTTCTACCTATTGGAATTACATTCCACTCTGGTATTATTGCTAAAGGATATTTTTCTTTATTCATTCTATAAACACAATCTCTATCCTCGTGGTAAACTCTTCCATTTATATTAAAGAAACCCCTCATCGAATCAACTTCCATTGTTTCGGCAGTTCCATTATCCCTTAAATATATAACTGCAATTTTGCTTGGCTTGTTTAATTTGCTTTTCCTAAATGCTCTACTCCACAAATTTGGTTTTTCTTTCTTCTTCTCCTCGCTGGACTTCTTTAAATCTAATCCTACCTTCTTTAAATTGAAATTATCTAAACTAAAATCTTCTATCATGTTCTAATTTTTCTACCTCCTTTCATTTCTGGAAATGCTTTGACTCTTTGCCTTGTAGTATCCATCTTTTTAGTAACATTAAGATTTTGCAAAAATCCTTTGTTACTCATCCCACTAGCACAATAATTATTTATTTTTTCCCTGAAATATGTCGAAATCTTATTATCTATTTTATATCCTTTGGCTATTTCATCTAAATAATATTTACAAATATCTTCTATGTCTAATAAAAATCTTAAACTAAATAATGGTCTTCCTAATTCAAACTCTGTCATAAAAGTTACTTTCTCTGGTTCTTCAAATGACAAAGATTTTGAAATAAAAGTATGTTGATTATGTTTCTCTTCTTGCTCAGGATAGCCACAAGCTTCTTGAAACTCCTGCTGAGTTAATAACCTATCTCCTTCTTGATCTTCAGATTGTTCTCCCTCTAATTCTCCCATCTCTTCATACATTTGTTGTTCAAATTGTTCGTTATCCATTTTACATCATCCTACTATCCCAAACTTGTTCTACTTTATCTTTCATATCTAGTTTATTTGGCTCGTTATACAATTTATTTGGTATAATCGATTTCATTCTCTCAGCCATTTTTGGATTATCTTTAGCCATTTTTGAAAATATAATTAATCCTAAAGCTCCAAAAATCCCTAAAACCACGAGGGCATCAGTTAACCCCATTTTCTCTTTTAATCATCCTCCATCCAGATTTTTGAAAGTCTACTATTATATCCTTAGCCATTTCATTTTCTGTTTTAAAATTTGATATTTCTCTTAACAATTTTAATCCATCATCTCCCATCTTTTTTGTTATCCTTTCTTTTTCTTTTTCCAATCTATCTAAATCTATTTTTATTGGAACGAAACCAGTTTCTTGTGAAGCCATAGAAATAATCCTATCTTTAATTAGAACTTTTCTTAAACTTCCACCAATAACAAAACTAAGTTTTATCATTAGTATCCTCTCCTAGCCCAAGGAGTAACTCCCTTCATAGATTTCCCTACCAATGCTAAATAAATTCCTATAGGAACACCCAAACTAAATAGAAGCTTCCATTTTAATCCTGGTGCAAACATCAACATTGCAACCACCCCAATCGTAGTTAAAATAATAAACTTTATCCAGGGAAAACCTGAATTATAATCTCCGTACATTATTCATCTTGCCTCCTTTCAGAAAACTCAGAATATGTTTGTTCTTGGTCATCTCTTGAAAAAGAATCCTCAATTAAGAAATAGAAACCCAAACCAATTGCAGAAAACCCAATAGCTTTTCCAAAAAGGGTTGTGTAATTGATAAAAGAATAACCAGGATACAATGTTATAACTCCTAAAATCATAAGTATAATAGATCCTACATGTTTAAACATTCTTAAACCATCAAAAAAGTAACCCAATCCAATTAGAAAAAAAGATAAAATTATTATTACAAATTGTATTGGAAAAACCTGGTTAGGCAATCCATCTCCTGTTACTTCAATGTCGAAAGTATCTGCACCACAATTTCCTAAATCACAACAACTCATAATGGATGGATAGAAACCTAATTGATTTATTCCTCCTTGAGCAATTGTCTTATTAAAATATGAAACCTGATTAGTCATAGGTTCATTATCTAATAACAAATTCCCATCAGGGTAAATAACTGTAATATTACAAAGTGCAGAACTAGAACAAAAAGTCCCATTATTAAAACAAGGTCTTTTCAAATCTACCTCGTCGTTAAAGGAGAATGTTAATTCTGTTTGAGCAGAAACTAGAGGTAAAACTAATAAAATCAAAAATAAAAAAATAAGAGGCTTCATTCTAAGTAAAACCCCTCAAATAAATATTAAATTGAATTTTAGATAAGTCCAACATCCTGTAGTCCTCCTACTGCGATGTTAACTCCTGCGATCATTATTCCTAAAGCAAAGAACAATGTAACTAAATTCAAAATTGTTGCACTTGATCCTGTAACATTACCTGATGTAGATGCTACTACTTGATCAGCAACTGAAGGTATCAAATTTACACCAATAAGAATAGTTATAAATCCTTCTAGTAATCTTCCTAGTGCCATTAAATTAATCCTCCTCAAATTATCCTAGTGGTTTATATTATTTAAACTTAACTTTATGTAATTACTTTTAATGTCACACCTTTTTCCAATAATTTCTTTTTTATATGACTTTTTGTTAAGGGTTCATCATACTTTATTCTCATTTCTTCATTCATAGTCTTCCTCCTCAATTCTATTCCTAAACCAAATAGGATTGTATCTTTTTCTTATTCTTCTAGTGGCATCACTCATAGTTGAAGCACCTAGGGTTAACTCTCTAGGCATAACTTCGTTTATTTTAGAATAAGTCACCGAATATATTTGATTTAAATAAGATATTAACAAATCTCTTTGTAATCTAATCCTAGTTGTTGAAGTTGCATCTGAAGAAGCTATCATTTTCTTAACTGCAATCTTCTTTTTCTTTTCATATTCATCTTCATCCAATACAAATGGTTTATTAAAAGAAGAAAAGAAGTTAGGTTTGACACAACCATAATTATAAGTCTTTTTTCCAAACAAATATAAATTTTTCATTCTCTTATCATCAAACACTAAATAATTTCCTTTATCCCCAAAGTGTTTTCCATACAAATGGATTAACATGTAAGCTTTATCCATTGTAATTGCCCTATCTAAATCAAAAAAAGAAGGAAGGTTAAGTATAATGTATATTTGTTTACTTCTTATCGTTGATAAAAGTAATAACATAGTCTTATTATATTTAGATAATGCAGAACGGGAGTTAAAAATAACTGCTTCATCAAAAACAAACACATCTCCTTTCTTTGCATTAGAAACTATTTCAAAAGAAGGTTCTGGATCAAATAGAACATGATTCAAATTAAACTTTTTCTTATCTCCTCCTGCAAAAAACATGGCTTGTTGAAATGAAAAGGTTGTTTTACCTAATCCTGTTCTTCCATCATTGACTAAAATGAAGGATTGTTTCTTTTCTTCAACTATTTTCTTAACATCACTAAAGTTTGTATGCAAATAACCATCCATAGAGTATGGAACTATACCAGGATATTCTAATTTAACCATTTTACTTGAACATAAATCTAGGATCACTAGAAACAGGTATCAATAATCCAATATCGTTCATCATCCTCCCTAAATACAATATCATTTTCTCTACTTTACTACTTATTTCATATCCTTTAGTCCTTTTAGCTAAGAGTTTTTCTATTTCTAAGAAGTCTTTTTCTATTTTTTTAGACTCTTTATCGTTTAAATAAGAATTAATTTTATGAAACACTACTTTTAATGCCCATGTTGATTGATTAAACTTTCCCCCATACCAATTAGACTCTGCTACATCTAACCAATAAGCAATTTTAGTTGTATGATGAACCCCTATGTTAAAAGAAGGTTTGTCATCAGAATTATTGTTATTATCACCATCCATTATCTTTCTTCTCACACAATTTATACTATTTAAGAGCATTTAATGTATTTAAACCCTCCTATATAGCCCTTTATACCCTTAAAATCGCAGAAAATAGCGAAATTCGATTTGTGATATATATATATTAACTATAAGATTATTCAAAAAAAATTTAATTACATCATTATAACAAATAAAATCAAACCAAGTCCTTAATAGGAACTACCACGACGATACATCTAAGACTTTCTACTTTTATCAGCCCCATACTTTCCATTTCTCTAAAAATTTCTGGAACATTTCTGTTGTCCATTCTAAATATTTTAGTTAAAAGTATTCTCGCTTTGTGTCTTCCCAACTTTCCAAATTCAGAATCTTTCCAGAATCTTTTAAGGATTACTTTGTAGGGAACTGGTATTAAATTTTTCTCCATCTTTTATCACCCCATCACCAACATACAACATATTGTAGTTTTCATTTATCTCCATACAATATGTTGTATAGTTGCTAATGTAATCACAAGGGTTGGCTTGGAAATCTCTACAAGTTTTTGTATCATTGTAATAACTAAAAGCAATAAAAATTATTAACGCAATTACAAATAAGTTTCTCAAGCCAAATTGTTTTCTCAATCTAAGTTCGCCATTCCAAGCTATTGGATTAATATTTCTATATCCATTTCTATTCTGTTGGATAAACAATCCAGGTTTAATTTCTTCAGTATTTTTTGGAGTTAACGAATCTATTAAACTCATTTTTCAATAAGTAATTTAAAATTGTCTTCCAATTCTTTTACTTTCTCCCAAATCTTTTTGATGTATTTTTGATTTATGGAAATTGATTTTCCATGTTTATCTGCAACAGATTCTAAAACATCTGTTACTTTTTTCCATTCTTCCTTTGGTTCTATTTCTGGAACTTCTTTTTCTTCTTCCTTTTCATCATCAAGCTCGTCAATAAAACCTTCTTCCTCAACTTCATCAGGATATTCTACATCTTCTAACTCAGATTTTTTCTTGGTTTTTTTATTTTTTCTAAACATTTGATTTACCCCCTTTCAATATATAAAATATTAATTTAAGGATTAAATTACCAACAATAAAAGTAACTAATCCAATTCCCAAAGCAACCAAAATAAACATTAAAAATAAATTCATTTTTTCTTAATCCCTTTCAATTTTTTTAAAGCTAAAAGATTTATTAAATGAAAAGTAATCATCATGTAATAACATCCTGCTAAAAAATATCTCCAGTTAATAGGCAGGAAATAAATTAATAAAATCAATATTGGTAGGATAAAAAATCCGGATCTAAAAACTCTTTCCTTTAATCCCAACTTTCTTATATTATATCTTACTAAAGGATTAGCTTCTATTATCGCATAATCTTTTTCAGGATATTTTTCTTTGTAAATTTTTAAATAGTTATAAGTCAAAGTCAAATCAATTATAGATCCTAAAACAATCGCTATCTCAATTATCATTTTTTCTCCCTCTCAATACTTTGCGAGATTTTTAGTATTATTAACATTATCCAAATAAAAGCCGACGAACCAAATAAAAATCCCATTACAAACTCATTTGAAACAATACCATGAGGAGTTTCTCTAGGTAAGATCCAAACTATTAACAAAATTAAAACTTGTAATATTATTGAATTCTTTATCATTTTTTCTTAATCCCCCAGATTAATACAGCAAGATAATAAATTACAAAATAATAAATTATAATATGTGTTGGTAAAATAAAAATTACAAAAGCTAATTTCTTAACCCAAGTTTCAATTCCAACAAACAAGCTTAAAATTAAAACTGATAGTGCAATTGAAAACCAATACATTACTTTTCCAAAAGAACCAAATGAATTTTTAATAACATAATCTCTCCTTCTCGTTGGTGATTTATCATTTTCAATATCATAATCCATTCCTTTAATTTGCATTATAGCTTTATATTTTTGATAAGCTCCCATTCCTTGAGAATAAGAAATACCCAAAGAAAAAATAAAAGCAAAAATAATATACCACAAACCTTTATAGATCAACATTCCACAAACAAATGAAACCCCAAGTATCTGCATGAAGTGTGATTGATACTCTACCTTCGCTAACCTCTCTGGTGGAGGGTTTCTAATTGCTTGTTTTAGTTGTTGTAGTTTTTTCATTTTTTTTCCGTTTTTGATAATCCTCTAAGACATCACACCAAATAAAAATTTGCCCTGAAATATAAATACCTAAAAGTAATCCCCCTAAAATTCCTAAAAATATATCATATTCTAAGTATGCTAAAAAAATTACAAATATACCTCCAAAAAACGTATACCATAATTGTGATATACCCCTAAATATATAAATTAACATATCTTTTACATTAATTATCTCTACATATTCCACTTCATCTTTTTTCATTTTTATTTTTTATCTTTTCCATTATTTTTTCTCTAATTATCATTCCTAAAAAAATACCACAAGAAAATCCCAGAACATTAATAATTGACGATCCTAAATAATTTATATTAAATGCACCAAATGGTATAGCAATAATTGATCCAAAAAATAATGAACATAAAATTTTATTTATTAACTTCATTTTTTCTTAATCCGTTTAGATCCTCCTCTCTTATATGGAAATCCTTTATTGTTTTTCTTCTTTTCTTTAGATGTGTTTCTTTTTTCCATCATTAAACTTCCTCCACAATTGTGTTTGCCGTTTTCATTCCAATTGTTTTTCCTTCCTTCAAGTTAACTTTTCCTTTAATCAAATGTTCTTCTCTTAAATGTTTTCTAACCATCTGTCTGTTTCCTCCAAATTCTTTTCCCCTCTGGTTGCAAAGTTTACAATAGTATATTTTCATTAATCTTTTCCAAAAATTTATATATAATATTTCCAAACACAACAAAGACAAAAAAAATTATAATTAAACTAATCATTGAAATCATTTTAACATCATAACTAAATTCTCTGACTTTGCTTTCAGTTCCTAATTGCATAACACTATTTATCTGAGATTTCATAGTAATCTTTTATTTTTCCTTTCCACATTAATTGTAAAGCGTCGAGTCCATTCATTTTAAGTTTTCTATTTTTTAATATAATTCTCATCTCTGTAAACCCACCAAGATAATAACACAAAAATCTTTCTGTAAAATGTGGATTTATATTTCCTATATATTCAAAAAAGTTATTTATAAATTTTGAATGCCATTTTCTTTTTTTTAAACCATTTCTGCTTTCATTCTCGATAGAATTGTATAGTCCATAATTGATACATTCAAATTGAGGTAGAGAATTAAAATCCACGAGTTGAAAAAATCTTTTATGGTCTAATCCATAAGCATTCCATCCAGAAAAATGAGGGCAATTTAATTTAAGTAAACCATCTTTTTTCATTACTCTACTAATCTCATCAAAAAATTTCCATAAAGAAAGGTCTGGAGAAAGATGTTCAATAACATGATTAAAAAAAACATAATCAAATTCATTATCTTTAAAAGGAAGTTTCTCTATATTAAAATCACAATAAAAATCTGCTTTAAGCTTTGGATTACAATCAATATTAATCCATTCTTCTTCAGTAGTTGATTTTTTATAATCAAATCCACATCCTAAATTCAATTTCTTTTCCATTTCATATAAGCCGACAAAAGCGTTTAAGTTTAATTTTTCTCCTTGTTAGTTTTGTTTTTTGGTTGCATAATAGATGTTAATTTCTCTATAAAACATTCCTTTTCTTTAATATAAACCTCAAGGAAATCCATAAGTTGTGTCTTTCCAAATTTAAACCAATTCTTTTTTAATGAATTTAGTCTGTTTTCAGCTTGTTCTAAGTTCCATTTTTCTGTTCCAATTACATCATTAATATTTTCTATCATTTCACATTTTCCTCAGATTGTGTTGATTGTTCTATGCCTTGTTTAGTTAAGTGATACGCTAACATATTTATTGAACATGATGATATTAATATTGGGAAAAACCACCAGTCCTTAGTCATGTAACTAATTTCTCCTGAAATAGTCGCACTAACAAATTGTGGAAATACAAAAAAGAAAAGAGTTATTCCAATTATCCATAAGAGGGGGATTAAGATATAACTTCTTTTCATAAAAGGCTTGTTTTGTGCTGTCATTTTATTTTTTATCAAGGATCATAAAAAATTTATCTATACAGTAAGTTGTTAACACGAACCAAACCCCAATGTTAAATATAATTTCATGTTTACTTCCCCCCTTTAATATTAAACCAGCTAATCCATATCTACCTACATAAATTATAAAAAAGAACATAAAAAAGAAATATAAACCCATTTCCAAATAATTAAAAATACTTCTTTTGAATTTCTTAGTTTTTTGTTTTGTTTCCATTTCGCATAACTTGACTTATGGGAAATTAATCCTTTTGTTTATGTATAAGTTCATTGTTGTTTATTTCGCTTTTTATTAAAATTTTATTATATTTTGTGAAAAGAGAAGATTGTATTTTCTCTTCAACAACACAAATTGTATCATTATGTTGCCCACCATGAGGGACTAACAATATTTCAATAATCTTAAATCCCCTCCTCATTCCTAATCCTCCAGAACTCCAACCAAATGAAATAACTTTTCCACCAGATTTAATCTTTTTAGCCATCAGACTCTTCCAATTACTCCATGTAGATGCTTTAGTATCATACTCTCCTTTTCCTTTATAACATTCTTTTAATTGTCTTGGTGAATAAGGGGGGTCTAATAAACCTAAATCAAAAGCATTATCTTCAAGTTTTTTCATAAACTCTGTTGCATCTATCTCATATTCAAATGGAAATGGGTCTAAAACTAAATCTCCTTTATTTTTATGTTTCTTTATTAATTCCTTAATAGGTTTAATTTCAAAAGTTCTTTTATTTGGCATTGCCCATTTTCTTTCAATTTTCATTTTAAAATATAATATTTCTTTTTTCTTGCAACAAAATCTTGTTCAACTAATTTACTTAAATGTTGATAAGCTACACTTTGTTTTATATCAAATTTCTTTTTAAGAAAATCAAAACTAAATACAGTATCTGGATTCTCTTGTAGAAATGTTAATATCTGTTGCCTTGCAAAAGCATTCATATCTATTTTCTCAAATTCTTTTCTTGATATTTTTTCTTTTATTTGTTTCATTGTTTAACCTCCTCCCATTTATCATCATCCATAACTAATAATCTAACAGCATTATCTTGTCCTATTAATACAATTCTAATTAGATTATGTTCTTCATCAAAACTATTCAATAAATAATCAAAGTATTGTTCATTATTCATTTTTATTTCCTATTTTGATTCATTTGCGATATTTTAAAAAATTCCTCCATTCATATATGTTGAGATTATACCATACCACGAACCAACTACAAAAGCTCTATAACTCATTAAAATACCAATTGTTGCATAATACATCCTTACTGTTTTTTCTCCAACTAATTTTTCTCTAAGATAAATTAGCACAATGAATAAAATAAATGTTATCCCCACAAAAAATATTGCAGTCGTTGTTCTACCCCATGCCTCAAAAAAATATATTATAATAGGATTACCTTCAGTAAATCCTAAATTTAGGGCATATAAGGTGATAGACATATCTAAAACTATGATTATAAATAGTATTGAAACCATTACCATAAACCATTTATCTTTTATTTTTCCCATTTGTATCCTTATCTGAAATTTTACTTATCATTTTAATTTCTCAACAAGAGATTTAATAATAATCTCCCTTAATTTTAGTTAATCCTAATTTCTCAAAGTCTTTTTTTGTATATGGAAAATCAACTTCTTTCCTACATTTCTTACATAAATGTTTTCCCCAGATACTTCTAATCATCCAAAACTTTGCGAAACAATCTGGGCAGTCACATAGTAAAATATAATATCCCCTATATTTCTTTTTACATCTATCACATTTCTGCATCTTGAATTTATGTGGTTTTCCCATTTTAATTTCTCACAAAGAGTGCAAATTCATTTACTCTTTTCCCTCCACGAAATTATAACATAACCTTCCCAAACAGTAATATCACTTATCTTTCTTCTAAACTCTTTAGTCCCACAATTAATCTGAATATATCCTTTTTCATTTTTATCTTTTAATCTCATTAATCTTCTGAATCTTGTATCATCCATATCTACGTATCTGAAAGTATTACATTTAATTCCACTTTTTTCTTTCCTGAAGTTCTCCTCATTTGATTTAAAAATTATATCTTCCATTATTCATTTCCCAAAAAGAGTAAATTACTCTTCTGCTTTTCTCTCCTCAATACATTTATTTGAACAATAACCTTCTTCATTATAAACAACGCCTTTTTCAGAAGCCCTCATTTCTTTTTCACATTGTTTACAATACCAAGAATCTTCTTCTACTAAATCTATTTCACTTAATCCAAAAAATGTTATCCATTCATATAAATGTGGTTGCATAAGACCTAAACTATTAAAGTCATCTCCTTCGCAACCTTGGTCTTTAATTTGTTTTTTTATTAATTCTATTGCTTCATCTTTATTTATTTCCATTTTCACTATCACAAATTAGTTTGAATCCTCCCTATCTTTACAATCATCACACAGAATAATACTATCGCTATGTTTTAAATCTTCAATATCTCCACAATTATAATGTGGAAAAAATGGATTACTTAATGGGCTTCCACAACCTTTATTTTTATTTGCCATTTTCTATTTCATAAAAAAGAGTTAATTGTCCTCCTTTACTTCTTCAAGGTCTGGTAATTCATCAATTCCAATTTCTTTTATAATACAAAGATTAGGGCATCTAATAACAAAAGAGGGGCTAGTATAATTTTCTACTTTAAATTCAATATCTATACTATCAATTATTTCTCCGCATAGTTTACATTTAAATTTCATTTTAATTCTTTCAATTTAAAGAGTTAAT
>SDBU01001796.1_pt1 | contig 29733 bp, 28 predicted proteins | sample 2277071 | NCBI WGS metagenome assembly SDBU01 (sample SAMN10397929, study PRJNA504765) | marine sediment metagenome | isolation source: marine sediment core GS08_GC12, 126 cmbsf | place: Arctic Ocean: Gakkel Ridge, Loki's castle | collected 2008 | reverse complement strand
CTGATCTGGGCGGCGCTATCGGTCTTGGCGCCCCGCCGGCGGTAGTTGAGCCACGTCTGATTGCTCAACTGGGCCATCACCGGCTCGATGGCGTTGAAGGGCACGCACAGCGACATGGTGCCGACCCGCCCGCCCATCTTCAGTTCGAAGCCCACCACCACGACCACCTCGTTGGGCGGGACGATCTGCACCAGTTGCGGGTTGGACTCGGTGCTCTCCAGGACCAACGTCAAATCCAACACATTGGTCCATGCCTCGGCCAGGCTGCTCAGCGCCCGGTCGATGATGCGCCGGGCCAACCGCGACTCGATGGCCGTCAAGGGGCGCTGCGGAATGAACATCTCGGCCGAGGAGCCGCCCAGGAGGCGGTCCAGGATCGGATAAATGATCAGTGGACTGATCTCCAGGCAGATCTGCCCCTCCAAGGGGCTGGCGCTGACGAGGTTGAAGCAGGTGGGGTTCGGCAGGCTCTGGATAAACTCCCCGTAGGTTAACTGCTCGATGCTGGAGACGCGGACCTCCACGATGGTCCGAAGGAAGCCGCTGAGGGTGGCCCCGAAGCTCCGGCTGAAGGTCTCGTGCAGCGCCTCCAGAGAGTGCATCTGCTCTTTGCTGACACGCTCGGGGCGCTGGAAATCGTAGTCGGCGACCTGCCGCTCGGCCGACCGGGCCGGCGACCCGCTCTCGGAGCCGGCCCCGCTGAGATCACCGGCTTCGACGGCCGCCAGCAGGGCATCGACTTCGCTTTGTTCCAGGACTTCAGCCACAGGTGACCTCCATGTCTACCAGTCAGCCGGCAGTATGGGCGTGCCTCCATGCACGCACAACCACATGGTTTATCGGACGCCCGATGCCCGGGCCATGACCTTTTCCGCCGCTGGGGCCCCGAAGATGGCCGCTCGGTCGGCCATGGTGCCGCCTGGCGGAGATTGGCCGCACCTGGGGGAGGGATCGGTTGGCGCGAAGTGTTGCTTTTTTCTCGCGAGCGGTTTACCAGGTCGCCGGGGAACTCGCTAGAATGCCCGATGCTTTCGATCCCATGGCCTCATGAAAGGACTCACGTGTCAGAACGCTTCTACACACACCACTTCCCCAACGGCCTGGCTCTGCTGGCCCAGCCGTTGGCCCACGTGGTCTCGACGGCCGGCAGCCTGCTGCTTCCCGCCGGCGCCAGCCGTGACGGGGGAGCCCTGGCCGGGGCAGGCACCGTGCTGGCCGAATGGATATTCCGCGGCGCCGGCGACCGGGACAGCCGTGCCTTCAACGACGCTCTCGACGCCCTCGGATGCCATCATTCCGAGGACGTATCCAGTACCTTCCTGCAACTTTCCTTCTCTCAGACTCACCAGAACCTATTGCCTGTACTAAGGTTATATGCTGACGCCGCCCGCCGGCACCGCCTGGCCGCCGAGACCTTCGAGCCATGCCGTGACTTGGCGGTCCAGGACCTGGCCGGCCTGGAGGACCAGCCGACGCGGAAGTGCAACCTGCGGCTGCGGGAACGGTTCTTCCCCGTGCCGCTGGGGGCCTCTCCGCTGGGCACGGCCGAAGCCCTGGCCGAGATGACCGCCCAGGACGTGCGGCGCCACGCCGCCGGGCACCTGACGCCACGCGGGGCGATTCTGGCCGTCGCCGGGCGCATGGAATGGGAGCCGCTCCTTCAGGTCGTCACCGAGTTGTTCGGCGACTGGGACGGCCCTGCCCTGCCGGAGGTGAGCATCAAAGCGCCCGCAGGGGGCATCACCCACGAGAGCAAGCCAACCGCCCAGGTGCAGATCAGCCTGGCTTACCCAGCCCCCGGTGTGTCGGACGTTCACTACTACCCCATGCGGGTCGCTGAGATGGTGCTCAGCGGCGGCATGAGCGGGCGGCTGTTCACCGAGGTCCGGGAGAAGCGTGGATTGGCCTACAGCGTGGGCGCTCGCTACCACGGACTCAAGGCGGCCGCGGGAACGTTTGTCTATGCCGGCACCACGCCCGAACGGGCCAACGAGACCCTGGACGTCACCGTTGGCGAGTTACGGCGCCTCGGCCAAGGCATCACTGAACAGGAGCTGGCGCGGGCCAAAACGCAACTGAAGTCCGCACTGGTTATGCAGGGCGAGAGCACCGGCGCCCGCGCGGCCGCTCTGGCCAGCGACTGGCACCTGCTCGGACGGCTTCGCAGCCTGGAGGAAATCGCCACCGATATCGACGCGGTGACCGCAGGCGGCGTCGTCGACTGTCTGACCGCCTATCCGGCCGAGAAGATCACGGCGTGTTTCATCGGACCCGAGCCATTGGACACCGGCTGCCTGCAGGCTTGACGCGGCACCGACTCGGCGCCGCGGCGGGCATCGAACCCACGTGGCCGACCGTCTCATCGATCATTGACAGAGAGAACCCATGGAATTCAAGCAAACGCAACTGCCCAACGGCCTGACCGTCATCGCCGAGCTGTCCCCGGCCGCGGCGTCCATGGCGCTGGGGTTCTTCACCCGCACCGGCAGTCGAGACGAGACCCGCGAGGTCCACGGCGTCAGCCATTTCCTGGAACACATGATGTTCAAGGGCACCGATCGTCGCTGCGCGTTTGACGTCAATCGCGAGTTCGATGATATGGGGGCCATGTACAACGCCTCCACCAGCGAGGAGAACACGGTCTATTACGCCGCCGTGCTGCCGGAGTTCCAGGCCCGCGCCGCCGACCTGCTGGGCGACATCCTCCGCCCGTCGCTACGACAGGAGGACTTCGACACCGAGAAGCAGGTTATCCTCGAGGAGATCGCCCTGTACGAAGATCGGCCGGAGTTCCGTCTGTACGAGAAGCTGATGGCCGCCTACTTCGCCGCCCATCCGCTCGGCCAGTCCGTGCTGGGCACTCCCGAGAGCATCCGGGCCCTGTCGCGCGACGCGATGGAAGCGTATTTCCTCCGGCGATACAGCCCCACCAACATGGTGGCGGTGGCGACCGGCAAGCTCGACTGGGACGCCCTGTGCGACCAGCTCGCCGCCGCCTGCGGCCACTGGCAACCCATGGACGCCCCGCGGGAGCATCCGGCGCTGACCCCGACCCCGGCCCAGGAGTACATCGTCGATGCCAAGCTCACCCGGCAGCACATCGGGATGCTGTCGCCGGCACCGGCGGGCCAATCGCCCCGGCGATATGCGGCCCAACTGTTGGGCTGCATTCTTGGTGACCACACCGGCAGCCGGTTGTACTACGCCCTCATCGAGCCGGCCATCGCGGACGAGGCCTCCTGCACCTACGACCCCCTGGACGCCATCGGCGGGATGCTCACCTTCCTGACGACCGATCCCGACCGGGCCACCGAGGCCCTGGCGGTGGCTCGCCGCGAGTACGACCGGTTTCTCGCCGACGGGCCCACCGACGCCGAGCTCACGGCCGCCAAGAACAAGATCGCCTCGGCCAGCGTGCTTAGAGGCGAGTTGCCCATGGGCCGGCTGACGGCGGTGGGGCATGAATGGGTCTACCGGGGATGCTACACCTCCCTGGCCGAACAGATCGAGGAAATGTCGGCCGTCCCCGCCGAGGAGGTCTTGGCGGTGGCCAGGGAGTATGACCTGGCCAACACGTTCACACTGGCCCTGGGGCCCAACGAGACGCTGTAGTCCCGGCCGTTCACCCGCGGCCGTAGACGCAGCCGACGCCGAAGGCCTCCAGCAGCTCATCCTCGCGGGCATGCATACACCGGGCCTGATCGGCGGATCGGTCGTCGTAGCCCATCACGTGCAGCAAGCCGTGGGCGACGTACAACAACAATTCCTTCCATGCCGCGTGCCCGCGCCGGCGCGCCTGGCGGATAGCCAGGTCGGCGCAGACCACGATCAGGGCCGACACACCGCCGTCCGAATCGGTGCTCAAATCGAAGCTCAGCACATCCGTCGGCCCGGTATGACCGAGGTGGGCTTCATTCAGCGTCGCCATGCGCCGTCGGCCCACCACCGCGATTTCCACGTCTTCGATCGTCCTGCCTTCGGCGGCGGCCACAAGACACACCAGCTCCCGCAGGCGCCGGACGGGCACGCGCAGACGTCGCTGCGTGTTGGCGACCGTGATCGTCGGATCGAAGGATGCCGCTTTCGTCTTCATGCCTGTCCAGTGTCCACCGGCCTCGGCGGCCCCGTCAAGGCTCTTGTGCACATCGTACCGGCGGCGCAGGGGCCGAGGTGGCGAGGAACAAGGCCGCGGCGTATACTCGGCGGCTCGCCATTGACGAACGGCTCGCCGCGGCCGGGCCATTCGCCGGCGCCGTCGGTGCCGCACGGACTGGAGAGTGGCTATGGCCGACCCGGCCGGCAGGAAACCGAATGTCGTTATCGTCTTCATGGACGACATGGGGTACGGCGACATGGGATGCTTCGGCGCCACGGCGATCAAAACGCCGACGATGGACGCCGTCGCCGAAGCGGGAATCAAATTCACGCAGATGTATTCGGCGGCGCCCATCTGCACGCCGTCACGGTGCGGCCTGCTCACCGGGCGGTACGCCCAGCGCGTCGGGCTGCCCCGGGTGCTGTTCCCCAAAGACACCATCGGCCTGACCGACCGCGAGAAGACGCTGGCCGACTACCTCAAGACCGCCGGCTACGCCACCTGCTGCGTGGGCAAGTGGCACCTCGGGTGCCTGCCGGAGCACTATCCCACGCGGCACGGCTTCGATCACTACTTCGGCCTGCTCTACAGCAACGACATGGACCCGCTGCACCTGTACCGCAACGAGCAGGCCGTCGAAACCGAAGTGGACCAGGCCCAGTTGACCCGGCGATACATCGCCGAGGCAATCGACTTCATCGCCGCCCATGCCGACCAGTCGTTTCTGCTGTACCTGGCCCACACCATGCCGCACATCCCGCTGCACGTGGAAGCAACCTTCCGCGGCACCTCGGCGGGGGGGCTTTACGGCGATACGATCGAGTGCATCGACCACTATCTCAGCGTGCTGTTGGCCAAGCTCGAGGAGTTGGGGATGGCCGACGAGACGTTCGTGATCGTCACCAGCGACAACGGCCCGTGGTTCGACGGCAGCACCGCCGGGCTGCGCGGGCGGAAGTTCGAGGTCTTCGAAGGCGGCATCCGCATGCCGTTCGTGGCCCGCTGGCCCGGCGTCATCCCCCCTGCCACCGTATGCGGCGATCCGGTCAGCCTGATGGACCTGCTGCCGACGCTGGCCCACCTGGCCGGCGTGGAGCTGTCGAGGGAGCGCCCGATCGACGGGATCAACATCTTCCCCGCCTTCAACGGCTCGCCGGCCCCGCCGCGAGAGGCTTTCTACTACTACACTTGCGACGCCCTGAACGCCGTCCGCGTGGGCAAGTGGAAGCTCCACGTGGCCGCGGGAGCCAAGGCCGACATCCCGCCGGAGTACCCCCGGCTCTACGACATGGAGACCGATCCCGGCGAGAGCTACAACCAGGCGGCCTACCACCCGCAGATCGTCGAGAGGCTACGGGGGATGATCGAGCGTTTCGACGCGGAGGTCGCCGCCGAACGCCGGAGCCACGGCTGAGAAGGCGGGAAACTCATTGCACCAAGCCGGGTTGGCGGCTAGAATCGGTGGGTTGGCCATGGACTCACAACCCGCCCCAGCCCCGGAGTTTTCCTTGTCTGCACCGCCGAGAGAGGCCGTGGATCGTCGGTGCGTGCCGAGGGATTGGTCTCATCGGCATCGGCGGCTGTTCGGGGCGCTGGTCAGCCTTCCGGCCTGGGCGGTACTGGTGACGGCGGCGATGCTGAGGCCGGACTCGCGCGGGTACGACACGCATACGCAACTTGGCCTGTCGCCATGCGGCTTCAACTTGACACGCGGCTGGCCCTGTCCCGCGTGCGGCATGACGACATCGTTCGCCCACATGGCCCGGGGCCGAATACTCCAAGCCTTGCGGGCTCAGGCCTTCGCCGTGGTGCTGTTCCTGGCCACGCTCCTGACGGCGTTGCTGGGGACCGCTCAAGCCGTCTCCGGGCGCGAATGCCTGTCCGTCCTTCGGCCACGCCTGTGGTGGTTGGGGTTCATGCTGGTCGGCGCGGGCGCCGGCTGGGCGATCAAGATTGCCGTCGAGCGGGGCGCCGGATGACGTCGGCCGACCCTCCTTGCGGAGCAGACTGAGGTGAGATAATCCCATGCGTCGAGTGACACTTTATGTTGCATTGCTGCTGTGTGTCCCCCTGGTGGGCGGCTGCAATATCCTGAGCTACTTCCTCTACCTCATCGCCCCGCCCCCACCGAAGAAGACCATCAAGGCCGAGTGTGATGAGCTTCGCGGCGCGAAGGTGGCCGTGCTGGTGTACGCCAGCATGAACACGCTCTTTGAGTACCCCCACACCCGGGAGGAACTGGGCCACGCGGTCTCGAAAGAGCTGAGGGAGAACGTCCGGGGCCTCACCGTTCTGGACCCGATGGCGGTCGTGCGATACCAGGATGCCAACCTCCACTGGAACAGCCTGCCCGTCGATGAGGTCGGGCGAGCCCTCGAGGTCGATTATGTGCTCTACATTGCCCTGGGACAATTCAGCACACGCGCGCCCGGCAGCCTGGACCTGCCCCAAGGGCGCATCGGCGGACAAGCGAGCGTGTGGGATACCCAGGCCGCCGCGGCCGGGGAGGAGCCCTGCCGCTGGCACAAGAACAACGTGGCGGTCACGCAGGACTCCCATAGCGGCCCCTTGAGCCAAAACGACCGGGCTCTGCGGGCGGTCACCGAGCGGGTCTTCGCCGTCAAGCTCGCCAAGTACTTCTACGACCACAAGGAATCCCCAGGCCCGTAGTCCGCCGCGATGGGGAAAGGTGCCCCGTGAATATCAACAGACGCCTTCTCGGAATGCTGATCCTCTTCATGTTGGCCGGCACCGTCGGCGGCTGCGCGATCTTCAGCTGGATGGTCGCCTCGTTCATCCCGAGGCCCCCTGTCCCGGCCGAGTACAAACTGCCGGCCCACAAGCGATTGTTGGTCTTCTCCGATAGCTCGGCGTGTGCGATGGAGCGTCCACAGGCCCAGAAGACTCTCGCCGACCACCTGAGCGCCCAACTGCGGCAGCATGGGGTGACCGACGAAACGATCGCCTATGACCGGCTCCTCCGGCTGCAGCACCCACTTGGGCTGTTCGAGCCAGTGAGCATCGCCGAGGCGGCAAGAAAGCTCGCCGCTGACCTGGTCATCTACGTTGACATTCGGGAGTTCCGCGTCAGCGATGGCCCCGGAGGCATCTCCTGGAAAGGGGTGTGCCGCGTGAGGGCCCGAGTGACCGACGTGACCGGCAAGCAGATCTGGCCCGACGACGGGATGGACGGCCGGGAGATCGTCGTGGAAACACCCACCAGCGTGCAGGAGGGCGCCGCCCACGGAGACCGGTTGGCCCATGATCTGGCCAGGATGGTCGCTGAAAAGATCGCCAGCCTGTTCTACTCACACAAGGCGGGGTAATCGGCCGCCACGCTGCCCGATCGGTGCCCGGGCGGGCTGTACAATCCCTCGCGAATGCGTATCATGCCTCCCATGGCAAGGGCGCTGCACGTGTTCGATTCGACGACGTCCCCGTCCGCCCTGGCGGTGCTGGACCTGTTGCGCCACCGGCGCGCCGACGACATCCTGGCGAGGGTGGGCCCGGCTGGCACCCGACCCGACCTGCCGGACCCCGATGAGGTCGTCCGTCGCCCTTGCCACTGGCCCCTAGCCGCCGCGGCCGGGATCCGCCAACTGGCCGAGCGGTGCCGCGCGGAGGTGATCCACTGTTGGAGTGCCGATCTTTCGGACGCCGCGGCCGCTGGGGGCGCGGCGACGCTGATCAGCCTGTACCACGTGCCCGATCAAGACGGCCTGCGATCGCTTCGCTCGGCGGTTGGCGACGGGGCCAGGATCATCGCCCCCTCGGAGGTCCTGGCCGAATGGCTCACCCGGCATGGTGTGCCGGACGAGGCGGTGCACGTGGTCGTCCCGGCCGGCCAAACGGCGCCGACCGAATCGGCTGACCCCCGCGGGCGGGTACCACAGGATCGCTGGGTGCTCCTGGCACCGATGACCCACAGCGAGGACCGCGGCCCCTACTGGGCGCTCTGGGCCGTCGGGATTCTGAAGATGATGGACGAGGAGTTCTATCTGGTCGCCCCGGGCACCGGGCCGGCCCTGGAGAGGGCCCGCCACTTGGCCTGCGAGGTCGGCCTGCGGGACCGGAGTCTCTTCCCCGGCCTGCCGGGCGAAGCGGCGGCGGCGTTTCCCTGGCCGGCCGCGGACGCGGTGGTGCTGTTCGAACAGGACGGCTCCGGCCTGCCGGCTGCGGCCGGGGCCGTGGCCGCCGGCGTGCCGGTTATCGCCGCGGATACCGGTGAGCTGGCCGCCATGTTCCGCCACGAACGGACCGCGCTGCTGGTGAAGCCGCGGACGCCGCGGCTGCTCTGCTCGGCCCTCTGGCGCCTGCGCCGCGACGCCGAGCTGGCCGACTCCCTCGCGGTCAACGCCACGGCCGACCTGCCGCAATTGACCGATGCGGCCGGCATGACCGCCAAGTTCGAGCAGCTTTACCGGGAAGTGGCACTGCCAGCGTAACCGCCGGCGGCGTCGGCACCGCTTTCGCCGACTTGCCCGAGGCCACGCCGTGTGGTATGGTGATCGGTCTTTGGGAGGCAGGCTGGACCACCTGGGCCTGCAAGGCTGCGACGCTGACTCGAGTGAGATGAGACCATGGCCAAGCATGTGGCAATCATGGGGGCCACCGGAGCGGTAGGCACCGAACTGTTGACGATCCTTCAGGAGCGGAGCTTTCCGCTGGCAAGCCTCAAGCTGCTGGCCTCGCATCGCTCAGCCGGCAAGAAGTTGCCCTTCAAGGGCGAGGAACTGGTGGTCGAGGAATTGACCGACAAGAGCTTCGGCGGCATCGAGCTGGTGCTCGCCTCCGCCGGTGGGAGCCTGTCGAAACAGTTCGTTCCCGCCGCCAACGCCGCCGGCGCGGTGGTCGTGGACAACACGTCGGCCTTCCGTATGGTCGAGGGCGTGCCGCTGGTGATCCCCGAGGTCAACCCCGACGACATTGCCTCCCACAACGGAATCATCGCCAACCCGAACTGCTCGACGATCGTCATGAACGTGCCGGTCTGGCCGTTGCACAAGTGTCACCCGATCAAGCGGATCGTCGTGAGCACCTACCAGGCCGCCAGCGGCGCCGGCGCCAAGGCCATGGCCGAACTGGAGCAGCAGGCGCGGGACTGGGCCGCCGGGGAAGGGCTCACCCACGGCGTGCTGCCCCATCAGGCACTGTTCAACGTCTTCTGCCATAACAGCGCCGTGGCCGCCAACGGATACAACGAAGAAGAAAACAAGATGGTCAATGAGACCCGGAAGATCTTCCACTGTCCGGACATCGCCGTCTCGGCCACGTGCGTACGCGTGCCCGTGTTGCGCGCCCATTCCGAGGCCATCAACATCGAGTTCGCCGAGCCGGTCGCCGAGCAAGAGATCCGCGATATCCTCGCCACGGCCCCGGGAGTGAGGATCGTCGACGACCGCGAGGGAAGCTACTTCCCCATGCCGTTGGACGCCTCGGGCGCCGACGATATCCTCGTCGGCCGGATTCGCCAGGACCCCAGTCTCCCCGGCGGCGTCGGGATCGACATGTTCGTCAGCGGCGACCAGATCCGCAAAGGCGCCGCACTCAACGCCGTCCAGATCGCTGAGAAACTCTGACAGCGCCCCGGGCCCGCCCGGGCGGGAAGACCGGTCCGGCCGTCGAGGGAAGCATCGCGGCATGAACGACACACACCCCGGCGACGGACCGACCTTCCCGCCGCGGCGTAACGTCAGGTTGGTGATCGCCTACGACGGCTCGGCCTACCACGGGTGGCAACGCCAGGCCGACGGGGTGGACACCGTGCAACTGCGGATCGAGCAAGCGCTATGCCGAGTTACCGGGCACCCCACCGTGGTCTTCGGCGCCAGTCGAACCGACGCCGGCGTCCACGCCGAAGGGCAGGTTGCCAACTTCTACACCACCAATCTGGCCATCCCCCTGCGTAACCTCCGCCGGGCGGTCAATGCCAAGGTTCCTCGCGACGTTGCCATCCGCTCGGCCACGGCCGCGCCCGAGAGTTTTCATGCCTCCCGCTCGGCTATCGGCAAGACTTACCGTTACCGCATCCACGTGGCGCCGGACCGCCCGGTGGCCCTGGCCGGTCGGGTGCTGCACTACTGGCGGGCCCTCGACGTGGAGGTCATGCGGGAGACAGCTCGCAAGTTATTGGGATGGCACGATTTCCGGGGGCTGGCCAGTTCGGCCGAGATCCGCCAGAACACGGTTCGCCACCTCTGGCGGTGCGACGTGAGCGAAACCGACACCGACATCCTCGTCACCGTGGAAGGCAACGGATTCCTGTTCAACATGGTCCGCAACATCGTCGGCACGCTGATCGAGATCGGGCGCGGCTTGTGGCCGCCCGATCGCATCGACCGGGTGCTCGCCACCTGCGACCGCCGCTTGGCGGGGCCCACCGCCCCCCCCGACGGGCTGACGCTCCTGGCCGTCCATTACCCCTGATCCCCCCCGCCGCCGGTGCCGTGGTTTTCCCGCCTGTGCCTTGTACAAGCCCGACCCGACCGATATGCTGAGGTGGTGATCCTGGTCCTCGATAACTACGATAGCTTCACCTACAACCTCGTCCAACGACTCGGGGAACTGGACGAGGCGCCGGAGATCCGCGTCTTCCGCAACGATGTCATGACGGCCGAAGCGGCCGAGGCGGACCTTTCGCCGACGCACCTGATCATCTCCCCTGGCCCCTGCACGCCCAACGAGGCCGGAGAAAGCATGAACTTCATCCGGCACTTCCATGGGAAGATCCCCATCCTGGGCGTCTGCCTGGGCCACCAGGCCATCGGGCAGGTCTTCGGCGGCCGGGTGCTTCGGGCCGATCGGCTGATGCACGGGAAGACCAGCGAGATCCGTCACGACGGCCAAGGCGTCCTCACCGGGCTGCCCAACCCTTTCGTCGCCACCCGATACCACAGCCTGACCGTGGACCCGGAAGGGCTGGACGCCGACTTCGTGCAGACCGCCTGGACCACCGACCGCGACGAACTGCAGGGCATTCGCTCCAAGAGCCACCCCACCGAGGGTGTCCAGTTTCACCCTGAGAGCTTCCTGACTGAGGTGGGGCACCAACTTCTGCGGAACTTCATTACCCTGTGAATGAGGCATGACATGGCAGAATCACGATTGCTCGTCAATTCAATCCACGGCGCGACGGTCGTCACCTTCCGTAACAGCACCATACTCGACAGCGCTGTGATCGAGGCGATCGGTCGCGATCTCTACGCCCTGGTCGACGAGAAAGCCACCCGGAAGATCATCCTGGACTTCACCGGCGTCAACTTCCTCGCCAGCCAGGCCATCGGAGTGCTGATCACGCTGCGAAAGAAGGCCGACGCCATCAAGGGCCGGGTGGCCATCTGCGGCCTTAAGGACCAGCTTCGGCAAGTATTCAGTATCATGAAGCTCGAACATCTTTTCAGCTTCCATACCAACGAGACCGAGGCACTGGCTGAGTTCGACATCTAGTCTGAGCTGGGAGCGTTGATGACCGTGGGCAACTGCGTTCTGCAGGATGGGCAAACCGTCGTACTGACCGGGGACAGCATCACCGACTGCGGCTGCCGCGGGGAACAGGCGCCCTTGGGCGATGGTTACGTCAGCATCGCCGCCGGTCTGACGGCCGCGCAGTACCCCGAGCGGAACATCCGCTTCGTCAACGCCGGCGCCGGCGGCGACACGATCCGCCACCTCGCCGAGCGATGGGACCGCGACGTGCTGGCCTCCCGGCCGGATTGGCTGAGCATCTCAATTGGCATCAACGACGTCTGGCGACAGATCGACAAGGGCGGACCCGGTGTGCTCATCGAGGAGTACGCCGCCACCTATCGCGAGCTGCTGGAACGAACGAAGGCCAAGTTCAGCGGGTGCGGGCTGATCCTGATGACCACCGGGGTCATCGGCGAGGCCCCCGACAGCGAGGGCCGGCGACTGCTGGGACCCTATAACGAGGCTATCGAGCAGTTGGCCGCCAAGTTCAACGCCTTCTGCGTGCCGATCTACGAGCGTTTCGCCGCCGCTATCGACGCCGGCGGGGACCGCAAGTGGACGCACGACGGCGTCCACCCCAACCGGGACGGCCATGCGCTGATGGCCTTGACCTGGCTGGAAACGTTGGGCTGGAAGGCCCGAGCGTAACGGCCCACCGGCGCCCGCCGGGCACCGTCGGCGCGAGCCGGCACCGCGCGTATCCGAGACCCGTGAACATGCTGGGGTGCCAGGAATGAACCGGATCGCCAAGACCTTCATCAGCGGCGCGGTCGTGAGTATCCCGATCATCGTTACCCTTTACGTCGTCTGGGCCGCCGGCGTATGGCTCAACAACCTGGCGGTTTTCGCGGTCGGCAAGCTGCACGAGCCGCTGGGAGAAGCGCTCGGCAAGATCCCCGGGGTGGGTGTCTTGGTCGTCTTGGGCGTGATCTTCCTGGTCGGGCTGGCGGCCCGCTTCTGGCTGTCGGCCAAGCTGCTGGCCGCGCTGAACCACACCCTCGAACGCATCCCGCTGGTGAAGACGATTTACACGTCCATCCGTGACATGCTCCGCTTCTTCGGCGGCGACAGCGGCGAGATGGGCAAGGTCGTGCTGTACCACGTCCCGGAGAAGAACACCCACATGCTGGCGATCCTGACGAACGAGAGGCCCATCGGCCTGCCCCCTGAGCAGGCCGACGGCATGGTCGCCATCTGGCTGCCCATGAGCTACATGCTCGGCGGCTACATGCTCTACGTCCCGCTCAGCAGCGTCGAGCCGATCGACATGTCCGTCGAGCAGCTCATGAAGCTCACCACCACCGCCGAAGTCGGCGCCAAGGCAATCGTCAGGGCCCCGCGCGATCGGCCCGGCTCGTAGGCAACAGTCCACTGGGAGCGGCTTGGGGCCACATTGGGTCCACATTGGCCAGGATTCCGCGTTAGCTTCCCCCGCCGAATTGGCACATACTCACTGAAGGCCCGGGCGGAGTAGCTCAGTGGGAAGAGCGGCCGCTTCGGCGGCAGGTCGCAGGTTCGAGTCCGGCCTCCCCCCGGCCTTCATTTTCCTGTGCCGCAGCCGTTGTCGCAATGGACAAAGCAACCGACGCATCCCTTGTCGTCGACGCCATGGCCGGTGGCGAGGAGGCCTTTGCCTCGCTGGTCCGCAAATACCAGGACTACGCCTTCGGCACGGCCGTGGCGATGGTGTCGGACTTCGACTTGGCCGCCGACGTGGTGCAGGAAGCGTTTCTGTGTGCGTATCGCGACCTGGGCAAGCTGCGGCGGCCGGGGAACTTCGGCGGGTGGTTGCACGGCATCGTCCGCAACAGTTCCCTGCGGGCGGTGCGAGAATTGGCCCGGGTACGAAAACTGGCCGAACAGATGGGCCGGATGGGTGAGCCGATGGCCGCCAATCCGACGCCGGCCGAGTCGGCCGAAGAGGCCGAACGGCGGCGCACCGTTCGCCGGGCGCTGGGACGCCTGGGTGAGACCAACCGCGAGGCGGTCAGCCTGTACTACGTCGACGGGCTGTCATACGCCGACATCGCGGGTTATCTCGGCGTGACCGAAGCGACGGTGCAAGGACGCCTGCAGCGCGGGCGGGCCGAGCTGCGGAAGGACCTGACGATGGTGGCGGAGATGCTAAAAGACGAGCGACTGCCGGAGGACTTCGCCGCCGAGGTCCGCCGCCTGTTGGACGCGGCCGACGTCTACGGGCGCCGGCACGAGGACGTGATCAGGCAGTTGGCGGCCATCGGTGCCCCGGCAGTGGAGCCGCTGTGTGCGGCGCTGGGCGACCCGCGTATTCCCGTTCGCCGCGCGGCCGCCAAGGCGTTGTGCACCATCGGCGACGCCCGCGCCCTGCGGCCGATTCTGCAGGTGCTTTACACGAAGGACTGGCAGACGGGCAACGCGATCCTCCGGGGCGGCCGCGTACTGACGATCCCGGGGGTCAAGGCCGAGCTGATGCGGATCGTCCGGGGAGGCGATGCCGAGGAGCAATACTGGGCGATCCAGGCCTTGACCGGTGCCGTCGGCGACCGGCAAGTGTCTGAGTGTCTGGAGAGCGCCTACCGCAACGGCGAGACGGTCCCCCTGAATATCCGCCGTACCGCCTTGGCCGCTCTATGCAGCGTTCGGCCGGAATTGGCGGTGCAGTTTATCGGCGAAGCCTTGTTGGACCCCGAGTTCCGCCGTCGCGGCAGTTGGGTGTGGTGGGCCATGGTCCGAAGCGGGTGCAAGCTGCCAATCGAGATATGCCTGCTCGGCTTCGGGCGTGACGTGGCGCCCGTCGGTCGGCTGTTCGCCGGGCACCTGGTGCGGCGCCACGGCGAGGTGGGCCGGAAGCTGCTGACCGAGTTGCTGGAGACCGGCTCGCCCGACCACCGCGCGACCGCCGCGCTGGCCCTGGCCGTCGAGGGCCACGACAGGGCCTTCGAGGTGCTCAAGGCCGAGCTGATCGACGGGCACGCCGAGAAGAAGTGGGTGCGGACAGTCACGCGCGTGATGGCCCAGCGGTTCGGCCGGCGTCTGGCCGACTGGGCCGATGCCCAAGGTCGGTGCCTGCCCGACAGCCCGGGCATCGCCTGGGCCCTGGCGCGCGTCCGTCTGGCCTCCGGCGACGGCACAGCCGAGGACCACTTCCGCTACGGCACCCCTTCGGTCCGCGCCGCCGCTTTGCGGATGCGCGCCCGCAGGCGAGGCGCCGAACTCCTGCCGGAATTGCGCGAGCACCTGCGCCAGGGCCGACCTCGAAAGGTTGCCCAGGAAGCGTTCTGGCGAATGCTGGCCCTGCGTGACGCGGCCGTGCCCACCGCCCAGGCGATGCTCGCCTCCGAGCACTGGACCGAACGCAAGGCCGGGGTGTGCCTGCTACGTCGATGGGGCAGGCTCACCGCCGAGCAGCGCGCCCGTGCCGAGGCCGACGCACACGTCGCCGTCCGCCACGCCGCCAACTGGCGCTGGCCCCGTCGGCCGGCCGGGGAGGGGTGAGTCCACCGTCAGCCTGCCGACGGGCGGCGCCGTCTCCGTTGCACCGGGCGCCTCGCGGGCGGCTCCACCCGAGGCTAATGCGGATCATCCGCAACCGTTGCCTGAACCGGCTGGAATCGACGCGTGTGCGGCGTGCTTCTGTGGGCGACGCCGAGCGCGTCGTCGTCCGCATCGCGCCTCGGCCGGGTCGATCAATCGGATGTCGCTGTCGGCCATGGCGCCGCTGGGTGACTATTGCGGCTCAGCCTGATCATCCTCGCTCAGGCGGTGAATACTGACCGCGCGGATGGCCCCCTTGGTGGCGTAGGTCGTGATGCCCAGCGGCCGGGCCGGTTCCTGCTCGAACCAGACGTCGAAGTGCTTCCCGGCGGTGGCCAGGTCAATGGTGGGCTCTACCGCCCCATCGAGCCACACGCGAATGCGCTGGCTGGTGACCTGGACTTCGATGTCGTACCATCGGTCCGGTTCGAATTCGATGACGGTGGTGGTCTCGTTCTCGACGGCTGAGGAGTAATCGACGTTCGACAGGCCGACGACGGTGCCGCCCCATCCGCCCAGGATCAGCGTCACGTACTCCCGGCCGACGGGGAACGTCAGCCCGCAGAAGAAATCGCCCCCTTCCATACGCTTGGCCTGCACGCGTAGCACGTAGTCCCCGCGTAGCACCTTCCCGGCCCATCGCACACCCGTCAGGTCGTCCCCGGCGCCCAGAACGATGGCGCCGTCTGCGACTGCGACCTCGCCGGCCCGATCGTAGAAACCGCCGGTGAGCACCTCCCATCCGCTCAGGTCCTCGCCGTTGAACAATTCGGCCGTGTCCCCGGGTGCCAGGGCGGTCACGTCCGGCACCGGAGACGCGCAGCCGAGCAGTCCACCGGTCAATCCGAGGGCCACCAGTAGATGAACGCGTCGTGCCGGCATCATGTCGATCACTCCATGCGGGGCTACACCATCGTTCATGGTAGCGGGGCAGCGTGGCCAACACCAGGGCCCGACACCGGGGCCGACCAAGTTTGATCGATCATAAGCTCGCTCGATTTGCCCGCAGCAGAAGTGAATCGTACGGTGTCCCCGGAGTCGCAGAGCGTGCCGCAGACCCGGAGAGTCCGGGCCGCACGCTTTGTCTCCAAACCGCTCTAGGAGGTGGAGAATGTACACGTTGAGAGCAATCCCCGCGGCCGTGGTAATCTGTCTGGTGTGCTCGTTCGCCCATGCCGGCCTGATCGTGTACGGCACCAACGCCACGCACCCGATCGTCTCCGGCGGCAGTCTCGAAGACGTCAGCATGACGGTGGACATGGAGGTACTCGCCGGCATCGCGGTGATGACCTTCACCAACACATCTTCCGGGGCCGAGGATGAAGCCGTCTTCAAAGAGATTGTGCTCGACACCTTCGACGACGACACCGACACGGCCATCCTCTGGGGCGGCCTGGTGCTGACCGACACCGCGGAGGTCTCGTATGACTTGGTCGCCTCCAACGGGCTGCCGGGCTATCAAAACGAGACCAACGACGCCTTTCCCCTGATCGAACTGCGGGCCGACAACCCGACGACCAAGCTCGGCATCAGCCCCGGGGAAGTCCTTCACGTGCAATTCAGCACTTCCCTGGCCGACGGATCGAGCATCACCGACTACGTCGACGCCTTCGGCGGCGGAGAAGACACCTTGCAGTATGCCATCGGATTTCACGCCATCAGCGCCGATACGGTCGGTGGCGAGAGCCTCAGCGGTGTGATCCCCGAACCGTGCACGCTGGTACTGTTGGCCGGCGGCGGGGTGACCCTGGTGCTTCGGCGGCGACGGCGGCAGGTCGCCCGAGCGGCTTGAGGCTCGAAGAACCCTAGCGCCTTGTCCAAGCATCGATTATATGCAGCCCGGCAAGGACGGAGCCGCCGGGGCCGGCGTGCGAGCCGGCTCCGGCCTCAGCCCGGCAACGGAGGCGCTGCTAATCCTGCCGGCGGAATCCTCCGATGTAAAAGCCGGTAACGAATGGACTCGGCTTCGGGTCCGTTCGGCGAATGGCAGGACGTGAGCCCGACTGCGTGTCGCGGCGGCAGTAGCGTGTGTCGGCCGGCAGCAGGCCGGGGTAGACGAAAGGGCTCTTGGCAGATGGAACAACTGAAGGTCATCGCTCGGTACCGAGACGGACGAATGCTCAAGGGCACGACGTGGAACTTCTCGCCCACGAGTCCGGTGTTCCACATCACCCCCATCAACGGCCAGTCCGGGAGCGGCTCGGCGGAGGTGGCGGTAAACGACCTGAAGGCCATGTTTGTGGTCAAGGCCCTCGACGGGGACCCCAAGTATGTCAACAAAGACGGTTTCCAGCCGGACGGCATGCGTATCGGCCGGAAACTCGAGGTGGTCTTCGAGGACGGCGAGGTGATCCACGGCTTCTCCAGCAATTACGAACCCGGCAAGCCGACATTCTTCCTCCTCCCGGCCGATCCCAACGGCAACAACAAGCGTATCCTCGTGGTCAACGCCGCGGTGAAAAGCGTGCGCACCCTCTGAGCCTCCCGCGCCAAGTCCCCGATAGCACGCCCTGCGTATGCGCGATCACTCCCACTTGCTCGGTCGGAACCCCGATGGCATTTCGCCGGATGCTCACCCGCGCCATTGGCAACGGCGGCCGACCTGTTTATGCTTGCAGACCAAAGACTCCTTCCGAGTGACACGCGCAAAGCGGAGACTGACCATGCATGCTATCGACCTTCGTAGCGATACGGTGACCCAACCTACCCCCGAGATGCGGCAAGCCATGGCCGAGGCGGAGGTGGGAGACGACGTCCTGGGCGATGACCCAACGGTTGCCGCGCTGGAGCAGCGTACGGCGGACATTCTCGGTAAGCCGGCGGCCATGTACGTGCCCTCGGGAACCATGGCCAACCAAGTGGCCATTCGCACGCATACCGAACCCGGCGACGAGATCCTCATGGACGCCAACGCCCACAGCTACTTTTACGAGGGTGGCGGGCCGGCGGCGCTGTCGGGAGTGACTTGCCGTCTGCTGCCCGGCGTGCGGGGCATCTTCTCCGCCGACGACGTGCGGTCGGCCCTCCGGCCGGAGAATGTGCACTTCCCCCGAACCAAGCTGCTGTGCGTGGAGAACACCCACAACCGCGGCGGCGGGAGCATCTGGCCCGTCGATCGACTGGCCGAGGTCGTCGCCGCCGCCCGGAAGGCCGACCTGAAGACCCATCTCGACGGCGCCCGCCTGTGGAACGCCACCGCCGCCTCCGGCGTGACCGAGCGGGAATACGCCGGCTACTTCGATTCGATCAGCGTGTGCTTCTCGAAGGGGTTGGGCGCCCCGGTCGGGTCGGTTCTGGCCGGGTCGGAGGCATTCATCGACCGGGCCCGACGCTTCCGCAAGATGTTCGGCGGCGGAATGCGACAGGCGGGCATCATCGCCGCTGGGGCCCTGTACGCACTGGAACATCACCGCGCCCGCCTGACCGAAGACCACGCCAACGCCAAGCGGCTGGCCGAGGGCATCGCCGCGATGCCCAAGGCGACGATCGATCTGGAAGCCGTCGAGACCAACATGGTCTACTTCGATGTGCCCGCCCTCCCGGCCACCGACCTGGCCGACAGGCTTGGCGCCGCCGGGGTGTGGGTCCTGCCGACCGGTCCGCACACCATCCGTGCCGTCACCAATCTGGAAGTGTCGGCCGAGAACATCGAGCGGGCCATCGAAGCGATCGGCCAGGTTCTGGCGAACCTTTAAGCTCGCCCAGCCGGCGTGATGGCTACCCCGCCATCCGCCCTTTGGCCTCACCGGCCGCACATCGATGAGCATGCCCCCAACCGGACGGGTCAGTAGGTGAAGACAACACGCGCCAACCGTTCCTTGCGAGGCAATGGGACGGCGATCTTGACGGTCTCCTGCTCCCGAAGACCGGCGATACGCTGCATGGAGGAGCCCAGGAAGCCGCCATCCTTGTTGAACAGTTCGCATCGTATGTAGCCCCGGGCCAGGGCCTCCACCGCCAGGTGCGCGGAGGGACTGTCCCCCGCCTCGGCCAGCAATCGCTTCAAGTCGGCCTCGGTCACGGGGAAGGCCTCTGCTCGCTTGAGTGTAATCACGACGCCTTTGCCCCCGTCGGCCCGCTCCTTGGCTTCCACGGTCAGATAGTCGCCGAAACTACCGGTGTCCACCTGCAGCGAGTCCGCGTCGAAGGGAGTGACCCCCTCGATGACCCTGTCGAGCAGGGCGGGGTAGTCCACGAAGATCGATGACACCAGAAGGACCAGCAGAACCACTGCCACACCGAGTAGCACCAGGCGGACGATCTCTTTGCGCGTACGCGGGCGGGGCGGGGCAATCGTCTGGGCTTCCACGACACGCTCTTGCATCTCGACCGCACCATCGGAGCCAACGGCAAAGAGGGTTTGAACCTCCTGGCCCCTGCGATACTCCTTGGTGCGAAGGGTCGAGTTCACATGCTGCCGCTGGGGCAGCGGAAATACTTCCAGCAGCCCGTCCAACAGGTCGGCGATCTTGGCCGCCGGGTCGGTCCCCAGAGGATCCGCCGCGATGGGCTTGGTGTCGGCCAGAAGGCTGAACGACCCGCCGTCGATCTCCACGCTGAAGACCAGGCCCACCTCTGCCGCCGAACACACCCACTGGCGCAGACGTTCAGCCGCTTCAGGCGACGGCGGGAGTTTCCCCTCGAGGAGACCGTCGACAATCAGCGTGCCTTCGGTCTTCGGGGTCACCCGATTATCTCCGAGCGGAAGGTTTCCAGATTCTTCGCCAACGTCCATTCACTCAGGCCCTCGGTCCACAGCAGAACGTTGCCGTCGATCACACCGGTGCGCAGCAATTGCCGGAGCTCCGTTTCCGAGACCGGCCCGGTGGATTGCCCGCGGCTATCGTAGTACCAGAGCGCCTGGCCCTGCCCGACCTGGCTTGCGGGGCTTAGGGGCCCTTGGGAAGCGCCGTTGGGCAGTTGGCTCGCAGGGCCCGACGGCAACCCCGGCTGGCTTGCCCCGGGCAGCGCCTGCTGCGGCCGCGTATCAATGCCGAGCGCCTGGTCGTGGGCATCGATGCGAGACATGGAGTAGTCGCGGAAAGACTCGTTCTTGGCTCGCTCCTGCCTCAGCATTTCCCGCAGCCGTCGGCGCTCACTCTCCGCCTGGAGCCGCTGGGATTTCACCTCTTTGAGGTTCGGCATGCAGGCCACAATGATGATGCCGATGATCCCAATGAGGAAGCCCACGAAGAACCAGGCGACGACGCTCCTGCCCTTGGCGGAGGCAATGGCCGCGGCAATGAAGCCAGTGATGATCCCTACTATCAACCATACAGGCATTGTCTGCACCCAGTATCTGATCGTGGAGACTTGTTCCTGCTGCCCATTCAGCAGAAAGCCTACACTGATCGGAACAGATATTCAAGAACTATGAAGTTGTGAAGGAAATGCAGGAACATCGACGGGTAAAGGCTGCCGGTCTTCCAGCGCGTCCAGCCCAGCAGCATGCCGACGGTGAACAGATACGGGGCGCTGCTCACAGAGAAGTGCAGTGCCGTGAACAGGGCCGAGGCCAACGCCATGGCCTTCAGCGGCGAGAGGGCGGCGTGAAGCCAGTGCTGGACCAGTCCTCGGAAGGCGATCTCCTCCAGGACGCCCGGGAAGACGCAGAACAGTACGACTAATGTTACCTCTCCGACCCCCTCGTTCCGGAAGTGCTCCAACGGTGACGACGCCGGTCCCCCGAACTCCTCCATGAGCCAACCGTGATAGTAATAGTTGACCGTCAGCAGTGGCACCATGGCGAACAACGCCAGGAGCCACACTGGCCGGGTGAACCCCAGTCGCTTGAACTGTACGAGAAGCGACGGCCAATGCAGCACCGCGAAGATGAACGTCGTCACGAACAGGGCCGCGGTCTGGAAGAACAGCACGATGCCCGGGCGTTCGACCTCCAGGAGAAGGTAACCCAGCACACCGACCGTGATGCAGACTCCCAGGTACGTCCAGAACACCGTGTAGACATGAGGAGCAGCCTTGGCGACCCGCTGGCCATCCGTGGGTGTGGGAACATACAAGGCGGGCAGCACAGACTCGATATCCTTGTAGGGCGTGGCGCATACGGTGCAGAAGTAGCGCCCGGGCGACAGCAGGGCACCGCAGTACGCGCAGTGCTGCTGGGCCGCCCGAGGCTCAGGCAAGCCCTTCGAAGGTGTCATGTACCCGTCCACGGCAATCCCCGACATCACGTCTCACAGTGGCGATCTTGAGGCACGCTTCTCGCTACAGGATACCTTGTCGGGACCGGAAACAGGAAGGGGTTCCCGGTGGTTTCCGCTGTTACGTCGCGACCGTCAGGCACAACAGACGCGCCCCACGACATCGATGGCACGGGCCAGCCGGGTCCGGCAGACAACACCTACGCCATCGGCCCGGCCGCTTTCTTGGCGTACACGCGCCAGACGTCGTCCCGCGGGGTCATCAGCTTGGGGTGGTTCTTCTCGATGTAACGGATGCTGGCGTGGCCCTCGAGGTTGGACTGGCCCCGTCGCACGGGTGGCCCTACGCGCCCTCGTTCCCCCCGGTTACCATGGCATCCACTTCGATCTCGAACAGCAGATCGTCGCGACACACGTCGTTCTCGGCGGTGATGACCGGCATGTCGACGATGTTGTTGTCGACGCAATACTGGGTGAAGATCCCCGCCTCTCTGCCGTGTTTGACATAGGCGATGGCCCGATTGGCGTCCGCCCAGGTCATGCGGCGGGATTCCAGGATGGCGGCGACCACCCGCATGGTCAGATCGATCTGCTTGGCCATGTTGTCCACGTGCAAAGTCTCTCCGCCCGGCTCGATGCTGGCCGTGCCGGAGACGTACAACCGACGGTGGTCGGGCATGGCGACTTCGGCGGCGCGGCTGAAGGAACTGCCGTATTCCAGCGCCGGACACTGCAGCGGCGAGGGCACCGCCGTCACATGCACATCGTCTGTCTTCGCCTGCATGGCATAGACGTTGGCCACCAACGCCGCGCCGGCCATGTTAGCCCCCCCGATGCCGGTGCTGGCAGGCACCAGGCCCTCGTACACGTGCCTCGCGGCAAAGAACGCGTCGCGCACCCGGTTGAACTCCCCGTACCAGGACAGCAGTTGGTCCAGATAAAGCCAAGTGCGCACGACGTTGGAGAAATCCATGTCCACTTCGGCCAACGCCGCTTCCATCATCTGGAACGTCGCCTGGGCCTGCGCCGTGCGCGACCCGGTGGTGTCGGCGGGTCGGATGTCGGCCAGCCGGCAGTGCCGAGCGAAAGCGCATTCGTAAACACTCCCGACGACCCGCCCCTCCAACTGGACGCGTTCCACCGGCGCGCCCACGACGGCATAGAGTTGTGTCCCCGTCAGGGCCGCACCCACACTGGCACCCTCTTCCAGCCACGTGATCGGCCAGTCGGGCTCGCAACACACCGTGTGCAGAGCCGCAACCTCGGCTTCCTCCAGGGCAGGAACACCGAAAACATCTTCGGCAACGATGGTCCCCCCCCGATCCCCAACGGCCTGGATGGCCTTTTCGAACATGGGGCGGAAGTCCCCGTCCGCACCCGGTGTCGCCGTGACGAATATCTCCTCCAGGCCGGCCCTCGAAAGCGTCACCACGGTCAGGCCTGGTGCCACCTTCTTGCTCACCGTCGCCGACGTCGGCCGCTTCAATTCACTCACGCTTCGCCCTTTCGAAACCAGTTCCGACAACTCATTGCGACAAGACAAACTCCGCTAAGTCGGCGAGTTCTTTCTCGGTGAGGCCGGCCGTCTTCCCGTGCTTTTGCTTGGCGTTGTGCTTCTTGAGGACCTCGTGCATCGTGAAGGCCCGTCCGTCGTAGAGATACGGCGCCGATCGCCATGCCTCCACCAGCGTGGGCGTGTCGAAGTCCTTGTAGCCACGGTTGTCCGGGCCGAGGCCCACGTCGTGCAGGCGGCGGTCCGTGTACAAGGGCGCCATATGACAGGTTCCGCACGCGGCTTTGTCGAAGAGTTTCTTCCCGCGTTCGGCCGCAGCGCTCAACTTCCCGTTGACCAGGTACGGGCTGGGGACGGGCTTGAGCGACTTGAGATACGTCTCGATGGCGACAGCATCCTCTTCGGGGCGCACGGAGAAGAGGATGAAGCGAATGCCCGCACGGACGCACGCGCTCAAGTTGGGCCGGATGCCGGTGATCATCGCCGGAGGCGTCATATGCGCCAGCAGCATGCTCTTGGTGTTCTTGGGGTTGCCCATGTCGTCATTGAGCAGATCCCAGTTCAGCCCATCGGTGCGCCCGTCGGGATGGCAACTCGCGCAGCTCTGCCAGCTCTGGAAGCAGATGGTGGCGTCGTTGAACAGCAGCTCGCCCTTCCGCGCGACCGTCAAAGGCTTCTTCGGCCCCAACGCAATGGACTTGGCATCGGGACGGACCTCCGGGTCGATGTCCACCACGCCGAGGCTGTCGCTGAAGTACTCCGCCGCGTAAACCTTCGACCCGATCACAGCGATGCCCCTCGGCCCCTTGCCGGTCAGTCGAAGTCGCCGGCGGAGATCCACCAGGAAGGCCAGATCGTTCGGCACGTTGGCGGCCGACACGGGGAGGTAGGCGACCTGGTCGGCCTTGTCGCCGAGTTTGGCCCGGGCCGCCTTCTCTTCCTCGACAACCTTGGCCAGCTTGGCCAGCACGCCCGCCGAGTCGATGACGCTGATCTCGTGGGTTCCGGCGTGCGCGACGCAGATATACTTCCCGTCGGCCGTGGTGGCCACGCCCCACGGATTGGCCGCGCCTTTGTCCACATCGTCCAGCAACACGGTGTTGATCGACTTGACGCCGACCGCATCGATGATAGTCAGGGCGTTGGTGTTCATCCACCCGCGCTCCAGTTGCGTGGTGGGCAGGTGATAGCGGGAGAGAATGTGGCTCACGTAAGCATACTTGCCGTCCGGGGACACGCACACGTCCTGTAGGTCGGTGCTCCCGTTGGGCAAGCTGATGCTCGTGACCTTCCGCGTGGCGGTGTCGATGGCCGACACCGTGGCGGCCACGTAGTCCTGGTCGGCCGCGCCGGCAGGGAGGTGGTTGACGACAAAGACGGTCTTGCCGTCGGGAGTGATCGCCAGCGCCTTCGGTTCGCGAGGAACCGAGATCTTGGCCTGCTCCTTCCCCGCGGCCAGATCAACCACCGAAACGCTGTCATCGAAGCGGTTGCACACGTACAGCGTCTTGCCGTCGGGGCTGACAGCCACGCCCACAGGAGTATGGCCGACCGGCAGGGCCCGGCGGACCTTGCGTGTGGCCACATCGACCTCCGCCACAAGGCCGGTCGGTTCGGCCAACGTGACGAACAGCCGCTTCCCGTCCGGCGACAGTGCCAGTCCGCTCGGCCGTCCTGACAGACCGATCGTGCCGATGACCTTCCCGCTGGCCGGTTCCACCACCGCCACCTGCCGAGCGGTGGCCTCAGCCACATACAGGTTCTTGCCGGACTTGTCCGCCACCACGGCCGAGGGGGAGAGATACTCCGCCGCCGTGGCCTCAGTCGAGCCAGCCAGAGCGAAACCCAGAAGCATCGCCGCCATGGCCAACGTGGCGGAGGCCGTTGTCACGACTCTTGTGCTCATCACTTTCCTTTCAACTTCAATGACTGTGCAGGGCGCCGAACCGCTGCAGGTGCGGCGCCGTCGAGGTCACATCCCCCGGCGCCCTTTGGGCGCGGATAGCGTCAGCCCCACCACTCCTTAGTTATCTGTAACCCCGTGCGACGCCTCAGGCGCCGGGTCAGGGACGAAAAAAACTCTCATCGGCCGAACCGAGCCTGGGGCGTATTCCCCCCCTTCGGCCCGGTCGATCAGTCCCCGGCCGCAGCCACCGGGTTGGTCAGTTCCCCGATGCCCTCGATGGCCACGGTGACCTCATCGCCGGGCGTCAGCCACACCGGTGGTTGGCGGGCCATCCCCACCCCCGGAGGGGTCCCGGTCAGGATTACGGTGCCCGGCAGGAGGGTCAGGTCCCTCGACAGAAAGCTCACCAACTCCCGGACGGAGAAAATCATGTCAGCCGTATTCGCTTCCTGCATCACCTGGCCGTTCAGGCGAGTGGAGATCGCCAGTGCGTTGGGGTCGGCGATGTCCGTCTCGATCCACGGCCCTAGCGGGCAGAAGGTATCGAAGCTCTTGGCCCGCGCCCACTGGCCCAGGCGGCGCTGCCAGTGGCGGGCCGAGACGTCGTTGGCACAGGTGTAGCCCAGTACATGATCCAGCGCGTCCGATTCCGAAACATTGCGCGCACGCCTGCCGATGACAATGGCCAGTTCGCACTCGTAATCCACCGACTGTGACACGGCCGGCAGGACAATCGGGGCGCCGGGGTCGTTGAGGCTGGTGGTCGCCTTGATGAACACCACCGGCGCATCGGGTATGGCGCTTCCGCTCTCAGCCGCGTGGGCTCGGTAGTTCAGGCCAATGGCGAAGATATTCGGCGGGGCCACGGGGGCCAGCCGGCGCCGCACGGTCACCGGCTCGTCCGTCGGGGAGGACTCGCCGAACGGGTCGCCGTCGATTCGCAGCACTCGCTCCCCCTGCTGCCGACCGAAGACCGTCTGCCCGTCGCCGTCCACCACCCGAACGATCTGCATGGTATGACTCTCCTTGACCGCCTCTGGGCGTCGGCCCCGCCGCCATCGCCGACGCGCCCCGCGACGCCCGTGACATCTGATCCATTGGCGCGAAGTCGGCCGCGTGCTTAAATAGGCCAAGTGGAGGCGGGAGTCAACGATGCGTAAGCCATTACTTCTCTTCGGCGGCACGTTCGACCCGGTACATTTCGGCCACCTGATCGTCGCCCGCGCCGCGGCCGAGGAACTGGGCGCCGAGCGTGTGCTGCTATTGCCAACAGCCTGCCCTCCGCACAAGAACACGCCCATCACACCGGCCGAGCACCGACTGGCCATGCTGAAGCTGGCTGTGGCCGGGGATCCCCTTTTCGAGGTCTCGACACTGGAACTGGACCGTAGCGGGCCCAGCTACACCTACGATACGCTGCTGGCCCTTCGCCGGCAACAAGGTGCCAAGACACCGCTGATCTGGCTGGTGGGTCTGGACATGTTGCTGGAACTGGCCAGTTGGTATCGCGCCACCGACGTGGTGGCCTTGGCGCGAATCGTCACAGCCGTCCGCCCGCCGGTCCCGCCCGATCTAGCCGATCGCCTGGCGGCCCTGAGGGAGACCTTCCCCGACGAGCAGGTCGACCGCCTCACCCGCGACATGCTCCAGACGCCACTGCTGGACATCTCCGCCACCGACCTCCGCCGACGGGCACAGGCCGGCGAGCCCATCCGCTACTTGACCCCCAATTCCGTCTGTGAGTACATTCTCAAGAATAATCTGTACGAAATATCCGTATTCCCTGGTAAAGAATCCGGCCGGAACCCTTGACATAATTGTCGTGTTCGGTTAAAGTTGTTTTGGGATAGTGGACGAATTATGTATACCGGCGGCATGACGGCCGTCGACAATCCGATAGTGAGGCTCCTCGGCCGAGCTCCCTCCCTTGGCCGAGATTTTTGCAACGGCGTCAGGCTCCCCTCCCCTGACGCCTTTTTTTTACGCATTGCAGATTCGTGTTTTATCTGAAGCCAGATAAGTCTCTCATTAAGCGTCGTTTATACTGTTGTATCTCAGCAGGGCCCCGCCGGAAGACGGACGCTGGGACCCATCAGACGGGCCGGCGCCATAGCCGGCGCCATAGCCCCGGCCGTGATCACCCGGCCGTGATCACATGGAAAGAGCCCGCAATGACCGATAGTGCAGGGAACTCCGCGGCGTCGAAAACGGGCGATCTACCCAACATTATCGTCATCCTCGCCGACGACATGGGAATCGGCGACGTGGGCTGCTACAACGACGAATCACTGATCCCCACGCCGAAAATGGACGCCCTGGCCGCTGAGGGCATGCGCTTCACCGATGCTCACTCAGCGTCGGCCGTGTGCACGCCCTCACGATACGGGATGATGACCGGTCGGTATTGCTGGCGTACGGGCCTCCAGCATGGGGTCCTGTACAACTACGAGCCGCCGCTGATCGAGAGAGACCGGGTCACGGCGGCCTCGCTGCTGAAAACGCGGGGCTACCGCACTGCATGCATCGGTAAGTGGCACCTGGGACTGGGTTTCCCCGTCAAGCCGGGGCACACGTTCGATTTCGATCGGCCGTTGCCGTGGCCGAGCTGCAGCGACACCAGGCTCGAAGAGGCCATCGACTTCACCCAGCCGGTCACCGGCGGGCCCAACGCGTTGGGCTTCGACTACGCCTGGTACACGGCCGGGTGCTCGACCGTCCAGCCGCCGTACTGCTTCATCGACAACGGGCATTTCGTCGACATGGAAAACGCCACTGTCATGGACCTCCCGGGCGTCGGTGGCGGCCGGAAGGGCATGACCGCGGCTAACTGGTCCCAAACCGACGTGGACCTTGTCTTCACGCAGAAGGCCGTCGAGTTCATCAGGACCAGCCGGAAACAGACGCCTGACAGCCCGTTCTTCCTGTATCTGCCCCTGTCCTCACCGCACGCGCCCCTGCTGCCTCCGGAACTGACGCGGGGCCGAAGCCAGGAAGGGCCCCGCGGCGACTTGGTCTGCGTGGTGGACTGGAGCGTCGGGCAGATCGTCGCGACGCTGGATGAACTGGGGATAGCCGACGATACGCTCCTCATCGTCACCAGCGACAACGGGCCGCGTATCGGCGCCAACGGCCACAAGTCGGCCTGGGAGTATCGCGGGTACAAGTCCCACATCTGGGAAGGCGGACACCGGGAGGCGTTCATCGCTCGCTGGCCCGGGAATATCCCGCCGGGCAGCGTGTGCGACGAGCCGATCGAACTGACCGACATGCTGGCCACCTTCGCGGCCGTCAGCGGCGCCGAGCTGCCCGACGAGGCCGGCCCGGACAGCTACAACATCCTGCCCGCCCTGTTGGGCGAGACGCTCGGTGAGCCGATCCGCGAGGCCCTGGTGCACCACTCCTGCTTCGGGGTGTTCTCGATTCGTCAAGGCCAGTGGAAGTTGATCCTCGAAACCAAGAGCTCCGGCGGGTGGGTCAAGCCGGCCGGCGAAGCGCCGGTGGCCGGGTCGCCGGGACAGCTCTTCAACCTCGCCGACGACCCCTATGAGACTGTCGACCTGTGGGATCGGGACCCCGAAATCGTCGCGCGCCTGACCGCCTTGCTGACGACGTATCGCCAACAAGGCCGAAGTGCCCAACGGTGAGACCGGCCCCGTTGTCGGCCGGTCGGGCTCAACTCCCCTCCCGGGTTTCGCGAGCCACGGCCAACAGGGCCTCGATGTTCTCCACCGGCACGTCGCCCTGGATGTTCTGCGAGGGGGAGAAGATGTATCCGCCGCCGGCGCTCATCAAGTCTCGCACGCGCCTGGCCTCGGCCTTGACCTGCTCGGGTGTGCCGAACGGCAGCACCCGCTGGGTGCCGATACCGCCCCAGAATGTCAGTTTGCGGCCGTAATCCGCCTTCAGGCGGGCGATGTCCGTGCACTCCGGCTGTACCGGGTTCAGCACGTCCAGCCCCATCTCGATCAGCCGGGGAATCAGCGCGTCGATCCGGCCGCAGGAGTGCACCCACACGTCCTTGCCGTAGGCGTGGATCAGGTCGTATTCCCTCTGCTCGCCGGGGCGGATGAGATCGTCCCACGCCTCCGGAGACATCAGCAACCCTCGCTGAGACCCCCAGTCGCTGCCCAGCAGGACGCCGTCGATTTCCTCGATGGCCAGGAAGTTCTCCAGCATGATCATGTTCCGGTCGACGATCTGTCGGCAGAGCGTCTTGGCGAAGCTGTAGTCGGCGGCGATGTCGGCCAGGAAGTTCTCGATGCCGCGGGCGTTGTTGGCCTTCTCGAAGTGGCTACCGTAGATTCGCACCAGGAAGTACTTGTCGCTGGCCTCGCGAGCGGCTTTGACGCGGGCCTCCAGGTCTTCGTAGCTGTTGACCCCCATCACCGTGGCCCGGCTGGCCGGAGTGTTTTCACCGCGCCAGTCGTCGCCGAGGTTGTGCCACCGCCACCACGGCACGGTGATGTTCTGTACATCGTTGTCCAGCCAAGCGTTGACGTCCTCGACGCCCAGTCGGTCACGCAAGAGGTCCGTGGCCGAGGAGGTCAGGTCGATCGCGTAGGGGACGCGCGGCGTCTGCCGGTGCTCGATGGCGGCCTTGACATATTCACGTGGAGTCAACCGACAGATCTCTCTCGTTGCGGAGAGTGCCTATGGCTCGACGCTGTCGACCGACTGAGCGTAGAACTTCAGGCAGTCGTTTCTCTCCTCGCCGTCCATCCAGTGCATGGCTGCCAGCGGGTGCTGGTTGAGGACCCCGCTGATCATGTAGGGGACGTGATAGCCCCACGTGAGCTTCTTCTCGAGCGGGATGATGGTTTCACCGATGGCCTTCAGGACCGGTTCCAGATTGAATTTGGGGTTCTTCAGGAACCCCAGCAACAGCTCCAGCGGGCAGTTGCCGGCCCCTCGCCCGAGACCGTACATCGTGCCGTCGACGAAGTTGGCGTCCTTGATGATGCCTTCGATCGTGTTGGCGAAAGCCAACTGCTGGTTGTTGTGGAAGTGAACGCCGATCTCCTTGGTCTTGAGGTACTTTCGGTACCTCTCGATGAAAAAGTCCACCTCTTCGCTGTAC
>SDBU01001795.1_pt1 | contig 29748 bp, 42 predicted proteins | sample 2277071 | NCBI WGS metagenome assembly SDBU01 (sample SAMN10397929, study PRJNA504765) | marine sediment metagenome | isolation source: marine sediment core GS08_GC12, 126 cmbsf | place: Arctic Ocean: Gakkel Ridge, Loki's castle | collected 2008 | reverse complement strand
CGCCCCTGCGCGGAAGGCCACGGTCAGCCCGCGATTCAGGCTCTCCTTGGCGCCCTGGGCGGTACGGTTGGAGGCCATGGTCGCCGTCTTCATGATTTGCAAAAGTACGGTATGAGGCAGCTACTGCTGGATTGTATTCTGTTGGAAAGTTTATCCAGAATGTTACTGATACTTTGTCTGCTCCCGTTCCTAAAATATTAGTTGAGCCAGTACCGTATTGAGATGATGCAGAGTTAAACGAAAGTGTGCCTCCTGTATTTCCTCCTTCTTGTGTTGGACTGTTTACAAGCGTTATGTCAAGATTGGTGCTTGTGCTATCATCTTGTGGCCCTGCTGATGCTGCGTCCATGTGGTAAACATTTGTATAGTTTGCATCATAGGTGTCATTCTCGTTTGCTACTCCTGCCGCAACAGGGTTTTTAAAATACATATAAAAAATTAAATTGGTTGATGCTGAAAAGGGTTCTGTTATTTCAACCCAAACATTTGCATCATTTGTTGCATAACTGAATCCTTCAAAGTGGTAATCGTATTCAATTGTTTCTGTGCTGTCAACAAACCTTATATCGTCCCCATCATTTTGAACATTTGCCCAAAAATTTGTTTGGTCTGAATTAATATCTAAGTATATTACTGTTGTTTTTATTACGTCTGATGAAAGAACATCTGAAGTATTAAGTGTTATTGGTATTTTTCCACCCCAGTTTGAATTCCACCAAGCCCACTCGCTTATTTTTTCTCCAAAAAATGTTGGAACCCAATCAACATTGTTTTCTTCAAAGCCGGCGTTTCTTTTTCCCCAAACCCTTAACCTGTAAACTTTTCCTTTTATTGCCTTAAAACCATAAAAGCTGTCTGAAACCTTTTCCCAATAGTATTCTGTATGGCTTCCGCTTTCAACTTCTTCAAGTTTTGTGCATGAACAAGTTCCTTCTTTTTCTTCAGTACAGTTTGTTTTTTCACAGGTTGAATTGGCATCTAGTGAATATTCAAATATCACTTCCTGCAATTCGTAATCCGTTACTTGTTTTGATTTTTCTCCCCATACTTCTATTCCAAAGTTTTCAAGGCCTTTTGTTGAAGCGTTTGCTTTTGTTATTTCCAAAGCAAACTGTGAATCTGCCTTTGAAGGCAATTGCACGTCTGTTCCAATTCCCTTTGTTAAATCCCACTCAATCCAAGCTTCACAGTCAACCAAGCACTCGTCAGTATTAGAAAGTAGCGTAAACTCGGTTCCATTAATGCTTCTGGCAGACAAGTCAGCAGCAAAGGCTTCGCCTGCTAAAAAGCTACCGAAAAGAACCAAAGTAAATAAAAGAAACAATCGCTTCATGCAATTACCCCCTTTAAAACCTCGATTGGGTTGGTTCAAATACTGCTGAAACTATTACAATGAGGCCTGTAAAGACAACAATTGCCGGAATCAAAAGAATTATTCCCCAAATCTCGGTAGTCATAGCCATTGTTTCTGCGCAAAGAAATGCAGGGAGTATGGAAACAAGCGGGGTCCATACAACAACAAACACTATCATTCCAACAAGAAACATTAAGGCGCCAATTATACCTTTTAACGGATTCAAATACATACCTCCTTTTTAGTCATAGATGTTTTTTCTCCTTGCTCTTTTGATGCGGGAAGCAAGTTTTGTAGCCGCAATTGTTCCCTTGTCATAAACAAGCTTGCTTCCCCTTTTTACCAATTCAACCCTTTGCTTGAATTCCTTGCTTTTTACTAATTCAACCAAACCCATGCCTTGCTCTTGTACTCTTTCACTATGCTGTCTTTGTCTTTGTCTTGATTGAGTTTGTCGATGTAAAGCCCTTCTCAATTGTTTTTTATTCATGTTTCGTATTTGCTTACTGGTTAATCTCCTTGGCTTTTTTGAAATGGTTGACGGGTAAAAATCGTCAAAAGTATCTAATAATCCACTCATAGAATACTCAAACCTCCTTTTGATTTTCCAAAATTTGGAAGAATTGAAGCAATGCGCTTTTTTCTCCTAGGCGCAAACGTAATTTCCTTCAATTCCCCAGGTGTTGAAATCCTAAACCTTCTTTTTTCAATAAATATTCCTCCTTTACTCTGCCTGAAGCGACCACTTAATTGCAAAAACTGCCTTAAATCCACAGCTTTGGAAGGCTTTACACCTTTTTTAACAGGAATTATTTTAACTGAAACTCCTGCTGTTTCTTCTGCTCGTTTAAATCCTTTTGCCAAAGCCTTTATTTTAGGCAAAGCCTCTATTCCAAGCCGCTTAAACTTTCCCCTGCGCCTTAAAAAGACAGCAAAGCCCTGGACCAAAGCACTGGCTTGTTTTGGGGTAATGCCTGGTTCTTCTTTAAACTCAGGCAGCCTTAAACGAGTAAGCTTTAGTTTAACCTTTTCCGGAATAATATCCCTGATTGTTTCCCTTCCTGGCCTTGGTCTTGGCCCTGGCAAAGTTCTTGCCCTTATGGTTGTTGGAAACTCAAATATTTTTGAAAGCTTTGTTCTTTTTCTCTGCCTTTGCAATTGTTTTTCTGCATCTTTTAAAGCTTGAGGCTGTGTAACATCCAAAGCGGTTATATTTGCTTGCATTTCTTTTTGTACTTGTGTTGCTTTTGTAAGTTGGGTAAATCTTTGAGGTTGTGCAAAACCTAAAGCTGCTGCTTGCCTTTGGTTTTGTTTTTCTTCTTGCTTTGTTAAAATAATTCCTGCAAGCAATGTTTTTTCTTCAAAAGAAAGTTTTTGCGGCACTTCGGTTTTTCCAACAATTCTCACGCCTGGAATAATCAATTCCCCTAAACCTATTCTCGTTCTTATAAATTCAAGTTCTTCAAAATCTCCTTTGGGCCTTCTTGGCAAACCCAACGCCAAAGCCTTTGCAGAACCAGGAATCGCAAGAGATTTTTTTGGAGGAAGCGTTTTTAATTTTACAACTCTTGCTTCCGCAATTCTTATTTCTTTAAAGATGCTTGAACGTTCTGCTGCTTCTGCTGCTGAAATTTTAACAGTTTTGAAAAAATCTATTTCTTTTTCAACTTTCTTAAAAGGTTTTCCGGCAACAGTTACTCTTTTAACAAATTGTCTAAAAGATTGCTGTGCTTCTTTTGAAAGCCCAGCAGTGGTTTCAAAAGGTTTTAAATCAATAAGCGTTTTTGGTTTAAGCAATATTTTTGTAACAGGTTTTGTTTTTGAAACTTGAATAATCCCGCCTTTTAAATCAAAAACATCTTCAAACCTTGTGGCTTTGCTGATTGTTGGTTTTTTTCCTTTTCTTATAAACTTTGTTAAGTCAGGAATATCCCCTGATTTTATTCCGGCTCTAACTGTTTCAGTAAAAGTTTTTGACGGAGTAAAAGCTTTTGCTTTTGGAAGCTTTCCCAATTCAGTAAAGCCGCCTTCCTTTACAGCTTTGGAAAGTTCTCTTGCTATTTTTTCAGTTTGCCCAGGTTCAGGTGTAAAAGTTCCTGGAATATCTCCTGTTTTAATTTCAAAACGTTTAGGCAATCTTTTTCTTCCCTTTCCAATTGCCCCTGCTTGCCCAAGTTTAAAATCTTTAAAACTCTTTTCACCCCTCACAAACTTTGCTGCTTCTGAAGCTCCACCAAAAACAACCGCTAATGCTGCAAATTCTGCAAGGGTTGTTCCGGCAAGGCCGCCTCTTGTAATAATATCCTCTCTTGTTCCCCCAAACAAAACAAACTGCTGTCCTGGCTCTAAAGTTTCCAAACCGAAAGCTCCTCGTATTGCAGAGATTCCAGGAGTGAATTCAACAGGAAGCAATCCAAGCCCAGGAGATTCTTTTATTGTTGGCGGAATAACAAGTTCAACCCCTTTTCTTCCAATTAATTCTGCTGTTGCAATTCCTGCGCCTAAAATGTCGCCTCTTTCAGCTAAGAGCTTAACTCTTGCCCTGCCTGGTCTTTCTTTTATGGCTGCGCTTTCTGCGATTATTGGAAAGGCTTCAATGTCCCCTTCAGTTAATCCTAAAAATCCAAGAGGCCCTTCGCTTGAAAAACCAACCTTCTTTTGAATATCCCTAAGCTTTTGTTTTTCTAAAGCAAGCTGTCCAGGCAAGCCAACAATTTCGGCACTCAAAACTCTTGCTCTTTGTTCAGCTTCAAGCCTTGTGCCAATCCTTACCGCTTCGGCTGCTTCCAAACCAAACTGTTCTTTAAGCGGAACTCCTTCAAGCTTTCGCTTTTTAATAATCCTAGCAATTCTTTCAGCTTCCCTTTGGCTTGTTGCCTTAATGTCGCCCCTGGCAGCAGCAGAAGTTTCAGCAGCTTGCTGTGCTTCGGCTAAGTCAATTCTCCGATTAAATAAATCTGTTTTTAGTTTAAGTTCTCTTAGTTTTCTTCTTGTTGTAAGAGAAGGCGAGCCTGAAATCGTTGTTTCAATTTGTGCCTTTTGTTGCAAATCTTCAATCAGTGTTTGGAATGTTATTCCTTCGGCTTGGGTTGGGGCTGCCTTAAATTCAATTCTTTGAGGCGGTTTTGCTATTGCTAAAGAAACTTCCTGCCTTAGTTCAGGCACAATTTCAGGCATAAATTCAGGCACAAATTCGGGTTCAGGGATTGTTCCGTTAATTCTTGGTTCAGGTATAATATCAGGGGTTGCTCCGCCTCCAAAGCTTGCGGCTGCTCCGGAAATCTGCCTTGCAGCAATTTGTGCTTTTCCTTCCGGTGTAAAACGAAAACGTGCAACAGCAGCCTTAATTTTAAGGCGTGTTGGTATTGGTAAAGTAGAAAAGCCATTTGCTATTTTTAACCACCCTCGTTTATTTCGTTTATAAATTCTGAACGTGCTTCTGTTGCCTTGTTCCGAATTTCTTTTATTGGTGGCAGGTCAAACAAAAAACTTTCTACTTCATTAGATTTGTTTTCAGTAACAAGATTAAAATTCAAAATACTTGTAACCAAAACAATGGCTATTAGAGCTAACCCAATAAACACAAACCCTTTATGGTTCATTTTGGCGGCTAAGATAGATATTTTTTAACAAAATTAAGAAGCCTCCCTCCTAATCAATTAAATACCTTTTAAGTGCTTTGAAGCTTTTTAATCTTTCGGAAACCCTTTTGTCCTATAATTTGTGTGTTTTTTGGCTTTGGTCTGAATTTTTCCAGGTAAGGCTCTAATTTTAAACGCCCTGCTTTTAGCTTTTTATTTAAGCGGTTTGCAATCTTTGTTGCCTTTGCTGCACTGATTCCGAGCTTGTCCTCCATTTCAAAATCAAGAAATTTAAATTCATCCGTATCAAAATAATCCTCTTGGTTTTCCAAAATCTCTTTTGACAATTCACCAACACTTTTTTGGGCAGCGCCTTCCTTCAAAAAGTTTTGCATAAACGCAAGCTGCTTGTTATAATTGTCATACCAGTTTTTGTTCACGTTGTTTTTTAGCTTTTTGTAAATTGCTTCAATATCCCTTGGCGGCCTTGGAATCTCGTAATACTTTATTTTTTTCTTCATTCCCGCACTGTCAACATACTGGGGATATTTAAAATAAACATCTCCTGTTTTTGGATTTGCAGAAGTCCACTGCCATTTGCAGCCTGCTTGTTCTCCATCTCCAACCTTTCCCTGCATTTCAATATAGGCATGAATTAGTTTCCTTACTCCAATATCAACACTGTGAAAGTCCGGAACTGTCATAAACACAATCAGGTTTAGGTACCGAAATGTTTGGAATACTTTTTTTATAAGCCGGTTCTTTAAAGTGAAGTATTCCCTGTTGTCTGCATCAACCCCTATTTCATCCCAAATAATGCAAGAGCCTTTTGGCAAACCGCTTGAAATAAGTTTAACAAAAGCCTGGGCTGAAGTAACAATTCTATTCTTTGGGTCTGAAGGGTCCTCAGAAAAATAAAAACGGCATTTGTTATGTATATCTCTGTCAAATTCTATTGCTTTTCTTAAAGCGCTTCCACTCTTACAATCTCCTGTTCCACCGCAAACAAAAATAAGCACGTTCTTGTCCTTTTTATAAATCTTGTTCCAAACACGCCGGTTAATTGGGTCGTGTTTGATTTGCCAGGGCATTTTCTTATTCGTCATCTTTCCCAGCTCCGCCTAGAGGAATTTCTTTTTGTCCAGAACGAAAACCAGTGTCAGTAGCAGGATAAAAATTAAATGTTTTCATGTAATCCATTAACAGCTTGTACCATTCTTCAATAATTAAAGAATATTCCACCAAGCTTGCAAAATCTCCTGAATTTTTAAGTAACGCCCATGTTTTCTTTGAACTCAAATCAATCTTTTCGCGTTCTGCAACAAAACTTTCATTGTTCTTTAACTTGGCCCACATCATTGCCTCCAAATCAAAAACGTGCTTTCTGTAAGTAAGCAGGGCCTCCTTTCTTCCAGTAAGAGGAGATTTAAAAATGTAGCCAGAACTGTCATTTATTCTGTCAATTTGCCGGAACAAAAGCGAAGTAAAATCTACTCCGCTAATGCGAATCCGGTCATTTGAAATATTTCTTTGAAATCCTGCACCCAAGAAAATTAACCCCCAATAACAAAAGTGGTTGCAAGACTTTCCTGAATTGTTTTTAATACCGCAGTATTTGCTGCAAGGGTTTCATTTATTGAAACTAATGTTCCAGCCTGATTTGCAACAAGAATAATCAAAACGACTATCATTAATGCAGGAATCGCAATTTGCAAAATTGGCAGCCACATTCCAAGACCGGCTTGTGGATTATAAGTTCTTTCAAAATCCCTTCCTGCCTCAAAACTCATTGTATGCCCCATCTTTCGCATAGGAGTATTTACGTCATAATTTGTTGCTGCAAGTGGGTTAAATGTTCCCTCAACACCTTCAACCGCTACATAAAACTGCCGGTGGCTGTTTGAATCCTGTATTGGTGGCGTTGTTGGAGTAATATACTCGTGGTTGCCCTCCTTATCCTCTTTTACCAAAATTTTTCTTTCAGCAGTCATTTTCCGGTACATTACAAGCGCATTTCCATTTTGTGAAAACAACATTAGCTTTATTTTCTTCCTGTCAAAAGTTGCCCTCAATTCCTGCCAAATGTTATGGTTGAAAAAATTCAACGCAAACAATCCAGCCCAGGGAACTATTGCAATTACTACAAGAACAATAATTGTAAGAATTGCCCAGTTTTCCGCAAAAGCGGCTCCAATTACACTAACTGCATCTGCCATAGTTTTTTTTCCTCCTTATCCATAGTTTTTATTTGGTTTGAAAAACTTTCCAAAAATTCCTTGTTTCTTTTGGTCGTTCAAAAGCATTTGCCTAATTGTACTGCTTTGCTCAGACTTGGTAATTTGTGTTTTTAACAATTCGGCTCCCTTACCTGCAAGGGAAGGCGCAATGTTTAAAATTGAACCAATCTTTTGAGAAATATTATAAAGGTCGTAAGAAAAATCTTCCTCGGTTGCAATGCTTTCCTGCACAATAAAAAAATACAAATTAAGCAAAGACTGCAAAATGTTTCTGTCCTCTGGTCGCAGTAAAGAAACTCTCATGTCTGATTTGAAAATGTTTTTTGTAGGCAAGTCAACTTCTTTGCTTTTAAAACCATCAAACAGTTTAACGCTTCTTTCATCCACTACCGGCTTTCCTTCAAACATCAAAGGTTTTCCATCAGGGCCTTTTTTTATAACCCAGCAGGTTTCAATTCTTGTCTTTGGAATCATCAAGGTTAGTTTGCTTGAATCCCAATCAGGCGTCATAAGCCTTTGGTTTAATTGCGGGTCTGAAATAATCTCATCACTTTTTAAAGCATCCAAAGGGTTTTTTGGACCCAATCCAAGTGCTTCAACAACTGCTTTGTTTTCAATAGCATCTGCAACTTCTTCAGGAGTATAATCAGTCAAGTTTAACATCTCCATTTCTTTTTGAAACCGCTTTTGTTATGGTTTTTCGGATAAAATCGTTTTCTTTCTCGTCCCACTTTATGCAAAAATTAACAAAGTTTGTTAAATCCAGGGAAGGAAAAATTGATTTGAAAAAACCAAGTGCGTGATAAATCACGTTCTCAGGCCGGTCAAAGTTTTCTTTTGGATAATTTAAGAAAAGCGTTTTTGTTTTTCCACTTTCAATTAATACGGCTTTTATTTCAATCCGCATTCTTTTTCCATATCGCTTTTTTTTTCGCTCTTCCATTCAGGAAAACCTCCGCCTGTTTTGGCACAGTATAATTTTATGATTCCAATTGTTCTACAATATTGCTCCAAATTTTGTTTGTGTATTTTTGGTTAAGTATTGCGTTTGCTTCTATTGTTGTTTGTACTCTTACATTTGTTATGCTTCCATGTTGTTCTTCTGCAACAATCTTTGCTTCATCACATAATTTTCCTGCGATTGTTTGTGCTGTTGCTTCATTGTTTGTTACGAGAATAAAATGCCCTTCTCCTGTTCCATAAGAATTTGTCCACTTCTTTTGTCCGTCAACCAAATATTCGTAATGGTAGTCTGCTGTCCAGTTTCCATCAAGTTCTGCTTGTGTTGTTCCTTCTTTAAAAATGTCTGTTACAAAACATCCAACTTCTGTTATTTCAACATTCTTTCCTAATGCTGCTTTTGCATCTGCTACATTGTCAAAAACTACTGTTTGAGCAATTCCAACTCCAACTAAGCAAATTATTGCAAAGAAAATTATTGCATTTATTTTTCCAAACTTCCAATCCATTTTACATCCCCTCTTTTTAGTTACAGGTCAATGCCCCCAGTGCATCAATTCCACAATTAAATATTTGCAAATCTGTTTCTCTTTTTATTGTAAAGTTTCCGTCAAAGTGTGCTGTTCCTAGTACGTTTAAGTCATCTCCAAATTCAACTTGTCCTAGTCCTGTTTTGATTGCATAATTGGTTTTGCTTCCGGCGGTTATGTCCCCAAAGTTTAGTCCATATAATTGGTTTACATCAAAATCAGCTCCGTCAAATCCGGTAATAACATAGGCACTTGTTTCTTCAATTGTTCCTGTATAATCATCATCAAAATTTGCTGTTGCTCTAAACAAATTCCAGCTTCCTGTAAAACTTCTTGAAGAAATTGATGTTCCTCTTATTTGATTCCATATGTTGTATATGTTTCCTGTTACATCTCCTGAACCTGGGCCTGCGTATGTTCCGTAAAACATTGGAATACCGCCAGCAAGTTCTGCTGTTGGGTCTGCATCTCCGGCTTCTCCATAGTGTAAATCCATTTGAAAAGGTATTTGCAAGGCTTGAGTTGAAGAAGCCCTTCTTAATACTTTAATTTTTTCTGAGCTTAATTTGGTTGCGCCTGATAATTCAAAACTTCCTTGTAAATCTACATTTGCCTGCATATCAACTTCTGTTCCTGATAATATTAGTTCGTCAAAAGCACTTACTGTTAATGCACTGGCTGTAGAAGAAATGGTATTTGTTCCTGTAAGACTATGGATGTTTATTTGGTCAAGTGTTATGTCTTGGTCTTGAACTGTTAAATTTCCTACCATTATAACATCTCCATCTTCGTCAACTCTAAACTTTTCTACATCATTTACTGCCAGTCCGAGCAATGCAAAGTTTGCACCTGCTGAAGGTGGATTGATATAAAGTGTTGCTAACGTTGAAGGTATTCCTCTCGGAACGCCTCCAAATTCAACTTGTCCTGCTGTTGAATTTGTTTTAATTGCCCAGTTGTTTGTTCCATCAATAACATCATCAATTAAGATTCCGTAATTGTTTGTTGCTCCACCGTCAATTGTGTTAATAAGTAATCCAATATGTTCAGATGTTCTAGTTGAATCTCTTAGGTTTCCTCCAACATTTATTTCTGTTCCATAAAGGAATTGGTCTCTAACAGAAGTATCAGTTGATGCGGATTGAACATTAAAATATGCTCCCCACATAGAGTTATCAGTTAATGCTCCATTGTAAGTTGTATTGTCTGTAATATCAACATGAACTCCGTAACTTCTCCATTTGTTTTGAAAGCCTTCCATTGTATTAGTTAAATCAATGTCTGCTTTGAATCCATGAATGAAATTGAATGAGCTTTCTGCTGTTATCGAACCCGATGTGTCTATGTCCATAAACACTCCGTTTATAGACTTTGTTTGAGGGCCGCCTCCAAATGAACCAGTGTTTGAGATTGTTCCATGCAGGAAATAGTTTGTTGAAATTCCAGTTGTTTCCAAAAAAGTTCCCTTAATCAAACTGTCAACATTTGATGCTTCATTCAATCCAATAGTGCTTGTTTGCGTATTAGTTCCAAGCTGTGTGTCGCCTGTGCTAAAAATACGGTTTACATAAATTCCCTCGCTTACTCCTATGTTTGTAAAGTTTGAATCTTCAGATGCTTGAAAAGACCTTGCATTTACTCTTCCTTCAGCATTTACTATAAGTTTTGAAAGCCCTCCAACTGCTATTCCAAATAACGCAAAGTTTGTTGTTGCTGTTGGCGGATTAATGTAAACAGATGAGCCTGCTACAACTGGAGCAGTTGATATTCCTGTAAAAGTCGTTTTATCTGCAAGAGTAATTCCTGCATTGTTAAAAATACTTCCTGAAACGCCTATGTTGGTAAAGTTTGAGTCGCCTGTTGCATTCACATCTCCATTCTGTAAAACAAAACCACCCAAATTCAAATCTGCTCCCATCCAATTAGTTCCATTTCTTGACAAAAACAATTCAGACAAAGCAGTGTTCGGAGGCTTTAAAGAAATATGAGAAGCTGTTACTCCTTCCTGATAAATAATAACCTGAACAGTTCCTCCTCCACCAACAACATTTGCAAAAACCTTCACAACAAGCCTGTTGTTATCAATGCTCTCATCCTCTGCCAAAACAGCATGAATATCAAAACCACTTTTTACTGTTGTTACCAAAGAAGAAATTTCCGAAGAAAAAAGCTCGGTTTCTGTTCCACCAACATCCCTTTCCCAAAGCTCCCAATAAACAGTAACAGTCTTTGAAGCACCACCAGACTTTTGAAAATGAGCGTGCAAATCATAAACAGAAGCCAGCAAAGTATTAAACTCCGGCTTACCAGCCTCCGTTGCAAAATTAAAAATCTCTTGGTCTAAACCAGCATTCAAAACAGCAGACGTATGACTTGACTCAATTTCGCCAGTGTCAACATCAACCAAATCAAAATAGGTCATAATATCAGAAGCAGAATCAGTTAAAAAGAAATCAAACTCTAGTCCAGAAACAGCCATATCAACATAACCCTTAGTAGCAGCCTGCAAATGCGAAACAGGGTCAGCGTGCAAGTTTACAAAATCTGAAGCAAAGGTTTGTCCATTAATTGCCAAATTTCCCAAAAAGTTTGCATCATTCAAAACATTCAAATCAATTTTGTTCTTGGCAACAATATAATTTAAAGTAATAGAATTTGCATCAATATTATTGGCCCAAATATTATTCACACTCAAATCAGTTCCGTTTATATCACAGACAAGGGAACGGTTTACATAAATAAAGTAATCAGGATAAAGAAACCCAGCATTTGCAGAAACAGCAAGAGCCAAAACAAATAATAAAACAAAAAGTTTCTTCACAACTAATCAACCCTTGCTTTTCCAATAGTCGCATAATAAAAAGTAAATAGTAGAAACACGAATCCCCCACCAATTAACAAATACGCCAAAGAAAAAATTAACGGGTCAGTTGACGGAATGTTCTGATAAGTTGGGGTAATTGTTGAGTTTGTTGCATTTAAATCCTCAATTGAAAAAAAAGTAACTTGCGGGGTATCAACACCACTGCTTAACAAAATTGCGCCTAAACCAATTCCAAAAATGCAGGCAGCATAAGTAAGCCAGGGGTTGCCTTTCCAAATTCCAAGGGTACCCATTGCAACAACTAAGGCAAAAACAAGAATGAAAAAGAAAAGTTCCATGATTAATTTTTTTTGGCTTTTTGGAAAATGCACTTTTAGTCAACCCTTCAAAAAACAGAAGGGGAAATATTACTCGGGTTATTTACAGACGTCCACCAAGAACGAAAGCAAATCCGCCGACAACAATACTTACCACAATAACCGAAGCCAAAACGATAGGTATAATAGCCAACATTGCCGTTGTAGATGTTCCGAGAATCTCTAAGCACAAGCTCGCGTAAATTGAAGCATACACTAGCAGCCCAATTATACCAACGATTGCACTTACGGCGGAACCTAAAACAACTCCTCCAAATGCCATGTCTGTACCTCCCTTTAAATTAAGACAGTTGAATAATTAAAGGACTTAACTAATATTTAAACAATGAGGAAAAAATAAAAAAAAGGTTTAAAGCACAAGAATCCTGCAATTCAAGTGCTTTTAACGAAAACAATTATTCTTTTTTTGCCTTTAATGTTTCAGAAATTTCTTGCAAAATCTCTGCTTGGGTTTCGGCAGCGTTTGCCCACCTTTCCAAAATAAGAGATTGCTTTTGCATTATTTCAGCATTCAACTGCAACAGCTTTGTCTGATTGTGTGCAGTAACATTAATGGACTTTATTTCACTTCCCAGCAAATTGGCTTTTTCTTTCAATGCTTTAATTGGGTTAAACTTCATTTAACCCACCAACATTTCAAGAATCTCAGCCCTGGCCTTCTTATGCCCTTCAAGGTAACCGGCCTGATAAGCCTCGGTATAGATTGCTTTTGCTGTTTCTTCCCCTGCCTTTATTTCACTTGCCTTTGGCTTTCTTTCAATAGCCTGTTTTTTTACAGGAACCTCAGGGTTGTCCAATTCCTCTGGAACCTCTGCTGCATCCTCTCCTTCAGTGAACTCGTCCTCGTAAACTTTCCCTGCACGTTTTTCTTTTGCTCCTGCAAGCTTGGCAGTAGCATCCGCAGCAGCAAGGGCAGCCATTTCTTCCTTTCCAATTCTTTCAACATCTTTTGCTTTTGCAAAACCTTTTTCAGTCATAATAAAACCTCCCGCTTTTCAGCAATGTTTTAAATAATGACTTTAATAAAATTTAAACCAAATCCTCAACAAATCATCCCCGCCAAAACAAGCGAAACCCAAGAAAAATTATAAAACTGAATTGCCCCGCAGATAATGGCGGCAACCAACAACAAAATCTTTTTATTCCTGGAACAATGCGAATAAGCAAAAGAAACCCCCACAATACACAAAATACCTAAAAAGAATTTAAAGCGCCAAGTAAAGCCAGTTAAAAACAAGCTACCGCATAACAGAATAAGCAAAGGCCATTTCTTTTCTTTAAAAAATCCCCATATTGCCACAACAAAAAAAGGCAAAGGAGCATTCCAAGTCAAAGAACTCAAATAGTCCCCAACCAAAAAATAATTAAGCTTATTATCAGGAGCCGTTAAAAAAGCAATTTTGGTTCCAATCAGCGAATCCACAACATTACCAAATTTATTATAACAGCCCCCCAAAAAAGAAGGAAAAAAAGCCCTCCAATCTGTTTCAAAAAAATAAATTAAAGCCAAGGCCCCAAGACCCAAATAAAAACCCAAAGTGTGAGCAAGAATACAAACAAGCAAAAGGACAGCCCTATGCCACCACTTCTTAAAAATAAACATCAACAACACAACCCAAATAACAGTAACAGTCGGCAAAGGACTTCTAGAAATATAAAAAAAATCGGAAACCGTAAAAAAGAACAAAACAGACAAAGGCTGTTTTGTAAGAAAATAAATAGTAAAAGGAAAAACAATCCCTAAAAAGAAAATCAAAAAAAAGAAAAAACCACTATCCTTATAAGAAAAAATAGAAGCAAACAAATGAAACAAATAAGGTTGGCCTTTGCACCCATTATCCAAAACATCACAATCTTGTTCACCTGGGAAAAAAAAGCCCTGGGCAGTTTCCCTATGCACCGGATAATCTGCTCCAGAATATTCACCCAAAAGAGAAATGTTAAAAAAGGTGCCACTCAAAACGAAATGATTCGCAAAAAAAAGCACAATAAAAAAAAGGCAAATTGAGAAAACAAAACCCAACTCCTTACTTTCCCCACAAGCCATATTTGTCCCCTTTAACATTTCTGAATGAATCCTTGTGTTTCGTTTGCATCATAAATAATTTCAGGCTTGTCTTTGAAAAACTCATCAAAAGCCATTTTTACCCCTTTCAAATCAGGGTAATCATCAGTCATAATAATTCCCCCCTTGCACATTCTAGGGTACAAAAAATTTAGAGCAAACTTTGTTGAATCGTATAAATCCAGGTCAAGATAAACAAAAGCAAAGGCCTTGCCTTCAAATTCTTTTAAAGTATTTTCAATTACCCCTTTTCTATATTCTACATTTGGATAATCTTTTAGCCGTTCTTTAAGTTTGCTTAAATCTGCTTTCAAAAAACCTTTTGATATATGCGATTCATGTTCATACTCTGAGCTTGCAGGCAGCCCTTCCCAGGTATCAAACAAAAACAGTTTTCGTTCTCCTTTTGCTTTACAAATTAATTGTGCATTCTTTCCTTTGTAAACTCCCATCTCTGCTATTAAGCCATTTAATTTTGCTGTCTTTTTAACAAGTGAAAAAATTAGAAACGAATCAGATTTTGTTTGACTCATTCCTTTCTCTGCGTGCAATGTTTTTACTGCTTGTTTGTATTCTTCAAAATGCTTTCTGTGATTTATTGGAATTATTACTTTTCCACTTTTCCAGTAATGTTCTCTTATTAGTTTTCCAAAAAACTTATTTATTATCATTCTTTTTCGCCTCTTTTGCTCGTTTCATTTTACTTTTAATGCTATAAGCACCTGCATCATTTCCTACCGTTCTCCAACATTTTTTACAACGTAATCCTGATTTGGATTGTGGAAAAAGTTCTAATTCTCCATTACACCAATCACAAGTCATTGAAATTCCAATATTCATTTCTTTTTCGCCTCTTTTGGTTCTTTACAAATATGAATGTAACTTTTTACTTCAAAAACTTCATATTGTTCGCCACAATTCTCACAAAACCATATTGTAGAAATCTTCCGGCTTATTCTTCTTTTTATTTTACCCATTCTTTTTCGCCTCTTTTGGTTTATTGAAATGGTTTTCCATCTTCTATATCTTTCGCAAATTTATTAGCTCTTTTAATTTCTTTATGACTTTCATTTAGTCCTGTAATGAACTTAGAAATTTCTTGCAAACACCTATCTGAATGAACTGTTTGAAATTCAATTGTTGGAAAAAAACAATAGTGCCTCCAAGCAGGATGCCATTTTATTTCTCCAAGTTCGCAACTATCACATTTAGACTGGACAGAATAAACCTTTGTCTTTGGTTTGCTTTCCTTTTCAATAAATTCAACCCATTTACTCATTTGTTTTCCACCTAACTTTCCCTCTCGTATAAAATTTCATCTTTTTTCCACAAAAAAGATTCCAACAAACTCTAAGTTTATGACACAACGAAAGCGAATTTCTTTCAAATTGTAAAGCAAAATGCTTTTCATTAATAAACCAAACATTAATATCTTTTTTTTCATTCATTTCTTTTTCACCTCTTTTTTCTGAGGCCACAACTGCAACACCAGGACCGCAAACGGAAACAAGCAAACGCCAACTATGACACCTAACAAAAACCACAACAGCATTTACTTCCAGCCCCTTCTCTCCGGCAAAGAATGATTGCAAGCAGGCTTCCTTTTTTCACACACCACACAACTTTTCAGGGGCATTTTTTGCAAGCATTTTTCTCTTGATTTTTTGTTCCATTTATAATTTAATTCAGTTCTACAAGCAATCCTTAAACAATACCTTGCACTCGGAACCCTATTGCCCAAAGGCAAGCCGCAGTTCTCACAAAGCTTATTTGCATTTGCTCCTTTTCTTTTAGAACTCATTTTTTGCCTCTTTTCTTTGCTGTTTTATTGCATAAACCATAAAATATCCTTTGTGTTCTTTTGTTGTTTTAATTTCAGCATTTAAATCTTTGAGCAAAAACTTTATTGAATTAAAACTATCGTGCCGAAGATAAGTGGTTTTAGTTAAACTGTCCTTAATTGTCTTTGGCGACAGTTCCTTGTAAAAATCAAAAACAATTCCTTTTCTTGAAACCCTAACCATTTCAGAAAGCATTCTTTCACAATTTGGCACATGAGCAAAGACCTTGAAAGAAAAAGCATAATCAAAAGAATTGTCATCAAATGCCAAATTTGTTGCATCTCCAATACAGGCATTTAAATTATGGTTTTTTGTAATGGCAACCATTTCTTCTGAAAAATCTATTCCACAACTATTTGAAAAATGCTTTAAAAAATCACCATTACCACAACCAACATCTAAAACTTCGGATTCAAGTCCAACATTGTCTATTAAAAATTCAAGCTGAATTCTGTTAAGTTTTAAAAAATGCTTGGTTTTTCTTGACGAATTATAATGACAAGCATATTTATTGTAGTATTCTTTTACTGCATTCATTTCTTTTTCGCCTCTTTTTCTGTTTCAAGTTTGTCGCACACTTCCTGCATTTTCTTGAAATGGAAACTAAGCTTTTTCCCTTCCCTTCCAATTACTTTTTCAAATTCTTTCATGGCTAATAATGCACTTTTTAAGCGAATAAAATTTGCTTCGTTTGTAGAAACCATTAAAGGCTTAAAAACTTCTGATGCTTCTTCTTTTGATTCTACTCTTTGTAAAGGAACAGAAATAAAATCACAGTCCTTAATTCCATACCTTTTACAATAATCACTTGCTAATGTCTGTGTTTCAAATACTCCTTCAACCAAACGGTCAATGATTATTACTGTTACTTTTTCATTATTTTTCATTTCAATTCCTCCTTAGTTTTTCTTTTTCGCCTCTTTTTTTGCTTGTTTTAATTCTTTAAAAGTTAAAATCAAATTACAATCTGAACAAATAAGAAGTGGGTTTTTAGCATAATATCCTTTTAGCACTCTAAACAATTCTCCTTTACATTTTGGGCAAAAGAAATTTGCTTTTACAGCTATCATTTCTTGAAAATCTGTATTACTCATGTTTTCTTTTTCACCTGCATCCTTTTACGCTTGCGCTTTTCTTTAAAGATGAATGAAACCTGTGCCTTGCAGGCCCCATTCCCCTAACAGCCTTAGTTAATTCTACGGCAGCATTAGATTGCAATTCTCCGGCATCAGCAATCTTGTTAATTGCCTTAATGTGGGAAGCCATGTTTGCCTCAAACAATTTCATGGCCTGCATGAATACTATGGGCATTCTGATATAGGCATCTGCGAATTCAGGGGTTTTCCAATCAAGTTCTCCTCCGGTTCCCTGGTAGCCCCCTTCCTCAAAGTGTGGGGATTTATCCATCTTAGCATAGTTATTCTCAAAGGTAAAGTCGCACTCGTGAGCATAAGAGTCCTTAATGGCATACTCCTGGGTAGAGGGCTTTGAAGGAAGTAAAAGGCGCAAGCCAGGGCTAGAGGCTGTTAAGTCTTTGGCTATGGCGAATGCTTTCTCTGAAAGCCTGGCTTTAAGCCTGTAAGAGTTCTTTGGCAATGCTGTTTCTCTCTCAAGCTTGGGAAAGATGATTAATGATTTGTTGGTTTGCCTAATAAAGCCCTGGGAATGCCTGAAGTCGTATCTTACATTGTTCTTTCCCCTAGGAAGTTTGGTGTAATTAAAGAACTTGTTATTGAAAGGGATTTTGCAATCTTCTCTTAATGGAAATTTTAATGAAAAGTTGTGTCCAAAAATTAGTTTGTGTTTAAATGGTGTTTTTAATGTCGTATTGTTTGTTTTAGTGTCCCCCGCATTAATTTTTGTTTTTTTGTTTTTTTTAGTCATTCGGAGGCCTCTTTTTTTGTTGCTTCTAAGTCGTTAATGCGTAAAAGCCGTTGCCGTTCAACTCGCCCATTAGGATATTTGTTATTCCAAATAAGGCCATGCCGCCATTCGTCAATAGTTGTATGATAACATTCGCAAACATCACTGTTTGGATGAAAGAAAATTAAACAATCAATAATCCCAGCGCGGTACATTTGTTTTAACCGTTCTTCCCCGCAACCAAAAGCCTGATAAATTTGAACAATATGTTCCGGCAATTTGTGAACAACAAAACGACCAACTCTAACTTCTCCAAAAAGGTCTTGCTTAGTCAAACAGCAATCCATTGCCAAATTTGACAAATAAGGCAAGGGTATCATTTTGAAGCCTCTTTTGAACAGCGTGTAACGGGAACGGAAAGGCTCCGGATTGATAAGCGTTTCCGTTCCCTGAACACTGTTTCATTCCCAGGGGAACTTGCATCAGCAAGCGTTAAATCTTGCAAGGCAAGGGGGAAACAAGAATTCGGTCCTTTGGGGTTGTTGACACCTTGCCCTGCAAGCGCATGATTTATTAAACGAAAAGCAACTGGCATTATGGTCGTTCCTTTGCATAGGCTTTTTTCTGTTCTGCTTGTGCAGACTTTATTTTTTTGTCCAGGGCTTCCATTTTGTCCTGCTTTTCCTGGCTTGGTTCGTTGTCAGTCGCTTCAGCAGCTTGGTCTTTCTTTACACTATCGGCTGCTTCCTCAATGCTTTTATCAAAGGCGGAAGGAGCAGCTGCTTTTGCAGCTGCCCTTTTCTTGTCATAAGCCCTTTTTGCATACACTTTTTGCTTGGCTTTCTTTTCAGCATCGCTTACTGTGCCTTTTTTCTTGGGCTTTGCCTTCTTTGCTTTTGGTTTCTTTAATACTTTACTGCTTGCAATTGTTTCGTTTGTTTCTCTGAATTTAATATATTCTTCTAGTGGCATTGTTGCTGTAATTGTTACAAGCACTTCTGTTCCGTCATTTTCTGTTTTAGTAATTTCCCATTCCATAATTAATTTTCCTCCTTTTTAAAACCGTTTAGAATTCCGCCAAGTTTAAGGCATAAATCAAAACAGTCTTTAATTAACTTCAAAATTTCAGGGTTTTTTGTTCTTGCATATTCTTCAATTAAACATTCAAGTAATTCGTCAAGCTTTTCCTTTGCCTTAAAAATATCATTCATTCTTTTTCACCTTCCGAAACACATCCCGCAACTCATCAGCCCAAACCTCAGCCGCAAGCTTTCTTAAAGGAACAGAAGCCATTACCGTTCTCCCCATCTTATTTTTAAATTTTGTTCCTTTCTAACAGAAATACATTCCTTGCTATTTAAGTCAAACTCGCAATCAATACAAAGACAAAGGCCCTGCTTGATGTTTTTGCATCCAACAACATTTAAAAATTTCTTCGTGTTAGAACACCACCATTGCTAAAGAAATTAAAGCCAAAGCCAAGCCAGCTTCAGAAGCGTGCCGGTGAATAAACCCTGTTGCCTGCTTGGCATAATATGTTTCACGCTTCATGCCAGGGCCGCACAAGTCCTCATCAGGCAATTGCTCTAAGAAAAGAATAGGCTTACTCATGTCCCAACCCCCACAGGTGAAACAAGCAAAAGGACAGGGCTTTTACCAAGGGGACATAAAGCTCCCTCTTGCGGAACCCTGCCCATAAAATGCCGCAAGTGTAAGCGGGGGGCAGTTGTGAAAACAAGATGGAGCTTGCTTTCTTGCAGCACTGCACCCCCAGGAGCCGCAAGCGTAACAGTCATATTGGTTCGCCCCCAACTATGCGGTCTATGACGGAGTAGTAAGGTTCATGTTTCCAAATCCTTTTTGCTTTAAGCTTCTTAATAAGGATAACAGGAAGGCGAACCTGCCGCCACTCTGTCTTTGTTTCTTTTTCTTTGTTTACCATGTTAATACAGATTGCTTTATCATTAATAAACCTTATTGAAAGCTCTAAAGCATAGTCTAGAGTTAATATGTTTGTATTCCCTTGCCCTTTTAGAAAAAAGGCTTTACAGCGCAGTCGGTAGTGGGGTTAATTAACTATATAAGTGGGGGGAAACGAGCTTCTACATAACACCACATAGGGGTAGGTACCTTATTGAGTGAAAAGGGCAGGTTTAAATATTTTGATGCAGTAATTTGTAAATGAATGAGATAATGGAGTACCAGGAACTCAAAGAAAGGCTCCAAGCCATCCCAAGCCAACAAGAAAGAGCATTACTCTGCACAATATACGCCTGCATGGCCCGAGTAAGCGAAATAGTCGGCAATGCCCTAACCAAACGACCAGGAATAAGCACAAAAGACGGGGAAGCAGACAGCCGGCGCCTCATTCTCAAAATAATGACCCTCAAAACAAACAAACCCCGCAAAATTCCCCTATTCCGGAACAGAGAAGCCTGGCTCATCAAAGAAATAGAAGAATGGGCCGCAGAAAGCGAAGGAACCATGTTCCCAGGAATAAACAGATGGAAAGCTGCACGCATATTCAAAAAACACTTCCCCGAGTTTAGCTCAAACCGGAACGGCAACAAAGCAGGAAGCAAGCACACAATTCATTGGCTAAGGGGATGGCGTTACACGCATTACCGCAGGGGAAACGTAACAGGCCGCAGAGTAGAAGGCAGAGTTGCTTCCCTCTTAGGTGGATGGACCTCAAGCGCAACCCCTGAAAGATATTACGACTTTACAAAAATAGACGACTTTGAAAAAGAACTGGAAAACGTATGAGGTAAAAATATGAAAGGATATTGTAATGATGCTGCAACCTTAAAAGAAGTGGCTAGGGTTGCAGGAGTAAATCAAATCTATTTAGGCGAGATAGTTAATGAACTTGCGAAAGGACTGGGTATTAAATTGCCTGAAAGAAGGGGCCGGTTTGGAAGGCCAAAAAAAGCTAATAACGCCGATTGAACCAAAAAGCTTTTTTAAATCAAAAGACACAGAATGTTCAAGTACCTCCTAATCAGTTGAAAGGAAAGCCAAGCAATTTAATTTCTTGGCTCTCTTTTTCTAATTTTATATAAATTGTATAATGCGCATAAATCATACTTTACACACTTTACACATATGCAAACGGTACCGTATTAGGGTACCCATTACCGGTACCTATGGCTTTGTTTAAAAACTCCTTAATTTCGATTTTTCTCGCACCTGTGTTTAAAAACTAATTTGAAAAGAGCGGGGTTGAACAGAGCAGCGCCGGTAAAGCTGGCGGAAGCTGCGGTAATTTCTTCTTTCCCCCTGCACCCCTTCCTAATCGAACCATCGAGGAAGTATTCCATTTTTGGGGGTTTCTGCTCGGTCGCTTGAACAGAAAAGTATTTAAGTGAAAAATGTGCTTATATTTCAACTTGGAAAGGTTTTTTGATGGCAGAAGAAAAAGACATTGAACTATTGAGGAGTAAATTCTTAAAGACTTTTGCCCAAGTATCTAATAGCTTGCGGGATGAAATTGTTGCCGTTGCAGATGACGAACCGTTTGACTGGTCAACGGCTAATGTTGAAGTAGTGGGCAAAACAAAGAAAGGTGACCAGATACTTAGGCTTATGGATAGTATTGGATTGTTGGGTGATTGAAGTGGATGAAAAATATTTGAAAGCGCTTGTAGTTAAAAGGTTGAACGCTATTCCTCCAAATGTGAGTTTCTCAATAGGCGATTATGGAGACTTTACTAGGAACCAGCTCATTAAAGAGGTTGAAAACAACACCGAAATAGGAAAGGCAACAACAAAAATGGAGCTTAATTTTTTAAGGAAACTGCCAATGTTTGCAAAGCTGGTTGAATGACAAAACTATTTATTACAAGACCACAACATGACAAGGGAACAGACTATATGTACGAGTGGTCTAAAGAAGTAATAGCCGCTGCTAAAGCCCGTGGCTGGGTAGTTGACAAATCAGACGGGCCAAAAGCGATAAAGGTAGAAGTGCAAAGCAGGCTTGAGAAGAATCCACCCGATTTCGTGTTCTTTAATGGTCATGGAAATGAAAGCGAAATGGGCGGTCACAACAAGGAAACAATTTTGGATGAGTCATCAAGCCATTTGCTGAAAAATACAATAACCTTTACCAGGGCTTGCAACTGCCTTGTCAAGCTGGGGGAATCGGCTGTTGGTAAGGGGTGCAAGGCATTTATTGGATATACCAACGAGTTCTGGATTCCAAGAATACATGAATTTGAATTAAGTCCATTGAAAGATGCGGCAGCCAAGCCAGTTCTTGAAGTATCAAACCAAATTCCTTTATCGATAATAAAAAATTGCACTGTTTCAGAAGCTGTTGATTCAGCGAAGGCGATGGCACTCAAGTATATTTTAAAGCTTATTTTATCTCGAGAGCCGTATGACAGGGCAGCGCTAAAGGCTCTAAGTCACAATGATGACTATTTGGACTATAAAGGAAATGGCGATGCGAGAATAAGCTAATTGCGCTTTGTAGATTAATGGAAACTGTGGTTGGTCTGTAGATTAATAAAGATTCATTTTTACATAAATTAGATTTTGCCTTTTTTAATCCTTAGGGGAAAATTTGCAGGATAACGCTCTTAATTTCCTTTTTGCTTTTGACCAGGGCGGTTCAGGTAAACGGGTCATTTTGAAATAAGGCGTACTGAAATTAAAAAAGGCCTTTGATATGTAATCCAATTCAGATAGAGGTAGTTTTCCATCTATCCTGAATCCTTTTTTTGTATCAACGTTTTTATTAAAATTCCAATTTTTTGAAAGTCGAGATGAATAGCTTTTTTTGGTATAACTTTTTTTGGAGCCATCTATGTGGTTAATGATATTTGCAGAAATTGTTGTATGAATGCAACGGGAAATGCGCCAATCAGGAAGCAACCGTTCGCAAAATAATCTTTTATGGTCTTTTTTTTGAGTTAATTCAAAATCAATTTTTGCCAACTCCTCACCAGTCTTTTCGTTATATACTAAAAATAGGCTTCTGATGTTCTGATTAGAGCTTAAGTGTTTTTCAAGAGCCTGCTCAAGATTAAGACCATGTAATTCAGCCGCCTTTACATAAAAACGATATGGTTCTATGTAAATGAAAGTATCGTTATTGGGATATCGTTCATGTAAATTCATTATACACTTAATCAGGCCTGGTTCATGTGGGAGAAGTATTTGGCAGTCTTGCAGTATCCCTCTTTGCAATAATTTGGAATCAATCTTAAAATCGTTTAAATTTACTAAATAATCCTTATTTTGAACAGAGTCAATTATCTTATTAGTGACTTTTGCTTTTTCCTCTAACTCAGGAGTCGTGTAGTAGCCCATTGCAGTATATTTTAGGCGAATTATTTGTTTAATTCTTCTTATATTTCGTTTTTTGACGGAATGTTTGCTTATTCAAGATAGAAGGCTGTATCGTCATTACAAATAGACAAAAAACATACCTTTTTAAACTTTCTTTGACAGAATCCTAGTATGGATTCAGATAAAGAAAACATAGAAATTGAAGTTGCTTCAAAAACCATTAATAAAAAAGGCAAACCCGTTGAAAGGAATTACTTTCCAACGAATGCAGTGTTCACTATAAGCAAACTTTCTGAAGTAGTTGACTTCTTCTCCAAAACAGGAAATGTGCCACTAACGAAAGAACAGATGAAAGACAAATTCAAAGACATAGGAAATTTCGAGAACGTTCTCGATAGGATTGTAAATTTCTGCTGGAAAAACACAATCATTTTTTCTTTTTCCAAAAGCGACAAAAAATATTCTTTGAAAAAGGACGTTTATTATTCACTTAAGACCCAGAAATTGTCGCTTGAAGAAGTAATAAGAGAAGAGATAAGAAAGTCAAAAGGATACTTACTCATATTCAGATATATCAAAGAGGAAAAGCTTGATGAATTGTTTTTCCTTGAGCACTTTATGGATTACTTGAAAAAGTCTAAAATTGGGTTTAATGAAAGTGGGCTGGTTGCTTGGTTCAATTTCCTCAAAGCAATAAACCTTGTTGCTTACAACATTCAAACTAAACAAGCCAAATTATTGTCTGCCGGTCAAAAAGAGGAAAAGATTGAAGTGGGAGAAAATGCCGTTGTAGAAGCAAATCCAACAGATGATATCAGCAAGCATGCTCAAGAAACAGAACTGAAAAAAATCCCCGAAGAAGGTTTCATTGCACACATCAAAGGCGTAGAACTTAATTTTGATTTGAAAATAAACACGCTTTCAGATATTGATGACCTTGAAGCCATTATCAAAATAATGAGAAGGAAAATTGGAGGAAAGAAAAGTAAAGAATAAATTTAATTGCAGGTGGGAGGTTGTTTATCTCACCAGGCTTCATAAGCCTGAATCAATTAAAAGGATTGGTTGTTCTGGGTCGCCCGGCGAGGGTAGTAGGCCCAGAACTGAAAAGTTGGTTAGATTCCAACATCTGCAACTTATTATTAAAATTAAATATGGAAAAAATTATAAACTCCGCTTTTTACCCTGTTTGAAGCCTTTTTCCTGCAGAGCCCATTTAAATAACTTTGTTGGGCTTATCAGCTTGTCCTTAAGGAACTGCTTTTCATTTTCTGTTACTGAGATTGAAATCCAATTGGGCATGTTTCTCAAATTATACAAATTATACAATAAGTTTATAAATAGTTTGTATTATATAATTTGTATAAGTTGTATAAAGGTGATATTTTAGTGGAAAATATGGTATGTCCAAAATGCGATTCGCAAGCTCTTCTAATGAAGGGCAAGATACGTATTGATAACACAACTGAAAGTAGGACTTTGGCAGGCTGGAGGCAGCGCTGGAGATGTAAGGACTGTGGCAAGTGGTTTACTGAAAAGAAAGTGCAACATACAGGCCAGGATACTTTCGATTATGAGCCACAGGAGTGGGCAAAAACCAATTGGACGCATTATAACAAGGCTCAGATTAATGAAAAGCGTATGCTCATAGAGCTTGTTGATGAATTGCTTGACCTTGTTACTGTAAAGCTTGAGCAGAAGACAGGGCGCCCTCCACAGAAGGTTAGGGACATGATATTTTGCATGCTGTTGAAAACTTATACTGGTTTAAGCAGCCGAAGGCTTATTTCAGACCTTAAAATTGCAAAGGATTTGGGGCACATCAGCAAAGTGCCTTGCTATTCTACAGTAATGCTTTACTTTAATGACAAGCGCCTTCAAAGACTCTTACAAGAACTTGTACATGTTTCCGCAATTCCCTTAAAAAATCAGGAAGAACATTTCAGCGTAGACAGCAGCGGATTCTCAACCTCAAAGTTTGGAAGATGGTATGACCACAAATGGGATAAAGAAACTCAAAGACGGATATACAAAAAAGCACACATTATGGTTGGAACGTTTACAAATGTTGTTACATCAATCCAAATTACAGACCAATATGGTGCAGATTGTACACAGTTCGTAACTCTTGTAAAGAAAACAGCCCTCAATTTCCAAGTTAAGGAAGTGACAGGCGATAAGGCTTATTGTTCCCGTGCTAACTACAAGATAAGTGAAGACATTGGCGCAAAAGCATACATTCCTTTCAAGTCAAACATGACTGGCAGAGCAGAAGGCCTTTTAGTCTGGAGAAAAATGTACGATTTCAGCAAAAATCATCCACAAGCTTTTGGCGAAAAATATCACAAGCGCTCAAACGTTGAATCCACTTTTAATATGATTAAGCAGAAATTTGGTTCTGATTTAATGACAAAAAACCACCTTGCAAATGTGAACGAAATACTGTGCAAGGTACTTTGCCACAACCTATGCTGTTTGATATCAGCATACTACGAATTGAATGTAGAAACGAGTTTTTGCACACAGGTGCCAGAAAAGGTTAAAACGGAGTTGGTGTATTAGGTTTTTAAACAATGCCGGTACCTATTAACGGTACCGTATCCTAAAATAGGATAAAATAGGCTATGGCAGGTTATCGCAGTCAAACAGTTTCATTACTCGGCTTTCGTTTAGCAACTCACAGTCCAGGTCCTCGTAAGTTAAAACAATACCTGAACTGTAATCTTGATGCCATTCACCACCCCCCCAGGCAGTTGGCTCGCCGCCATAGTATTGAATCCAGTAACCGTAACTTAAACTGTTTTTGGCTTCCCTGCCTGAATCCTGCAAAGCAACCCATTCCTGGACAACCGCAATGTCCTGGCTGTCCGGTGGCTGAAAAACCGTTATTGTAATCCCATAAACAAAAGGCAAAAAAATGCAGGAAATAATTAAAATGGTTTTAACAGTATCCCAAAAAGGAATCTTTAAAAGCACGTCAAGCTTTTCAAACGGAGTAAAATTAAACAAGGCAAGCGTTGCAATAGCAACCCAGGGAACTGCATTAATTGCAAGCTTTGACATAAAAATTAAAATCACAATCCAATAAGCGCCAATTAAGATAATTGATGTATTTAAGAAAATTCCGGCAATTGTAAAAACATTCAATCCCAAAAAAATAAGCGCAAGGCCAAACTCTGCCTCATACATTCCTGGCTTTGGCAAAAGGTTTGCAATAAGCTCATTGTAGTAAACAAGAATTGTTGCAATTGCAGGCAAAACAAAAGGCAATGCCAGTAAGCCAAAGCCAACAAGATAATAGGCTGCTCCACGCCAAAACAAGCCAGCGCCTCCAACAAGAATTATAGCAATTGCGGCGTTTGTCCACCTTTTCTTTCCTTTTGAAAGCTTCGCCTTTATTGCAAAATAGTTTGCCCAAAAAAGCAAGGGCAAAGCAAAGTTTTCATTCTCAAGCTGTGCCATTCCAAAAACAAGCAACGGATTTAAGAAAACAAACAATCCGGCAAGCCAGCCGTTCTTTTTATACAAAAGCTCACCTGTTTTAGCTACCCCTAACAAGGCAACCAAGGCTAAAGAATAAAGCAAAATCTTGATAAAAACGAAATTGCAGGGAAGCAAAGAGAAAACAAACACTGTTGCAGGGTCATCAACCATTAAAGGGGTTCCGTTACAAATGCTGTCCAAATAAAGAAAAGTATCTGCTCCAAAAATAATCGGATTAAAGAAATAGAACGCAAACGGTACGGCTAGAATCAATGCCAATAATCCGACTTCTTTTCTTTTCATAATTTCCACCACAGGAAATAAACAAAATGCTTTACAGTAATTTCAGTTTTTTGATTCTGTGAATTTTTTCTTTTTGAACTTGTCCAAGCCTCGCCCTTATTTGTTTTGCAGATAAATCTTGAAAAAGCGGGTTTCCTTTTAATCCTCCCCTCATAATAAGCCACCCCCCTTTAGTTTATTTTTCTTCAAAGTCTTTAAAAGCAATTTTGAAAAAACCATTGAGTTTTTTTTACCGAGCCTTTTTTTGTTAAGAAGCTGCATATTCAAACGCCTCTTTGCCTTACCCACATCCTGATTAAATGAAAGCTCCTTTAAAACATTTGAAGCAACCAAACAATCAAATGGCAAAAGCCTTCTTTGGGTCATTTTTTGAAATACCTCCAAAGCGCAAAGCCCAAAATCGCAGCCCCAATAAACATTATGAAAAGCATTAAAGACTGGAATATGATTGCTTCAAAGCTAATCCAGTAAAGCGCAAACACTGCCAAAAAAGCAAAGGGAATCGCCACAGTCATATTAAAGCCAGCTTTGTAAAGAATGTAAGCAAGCATGATTAAGCCAAAAAAAGCAGCCAAAACAGTTGAACCAAAAACCTCTGCCCAAACACAGCCAATAATTTGAGGAATTCCAACAAAACATTCAGCAGTAACAGTCAAGCATTCGCCCCCCTAATTGCAGCAATCGCATACAAAATAAGATAAGTAATAGACCCCATCTGCATAAGATTAACTATTGGAATAATTGTCAAACTCATAAAATCCCAAAGCAAGCCGGTTCCACCAAACACTGTACTCAAAGCAAAAGCCCAGGCATTGCCAAAAGCAAAGAATGGCCCAAGCAAAATAGAAATGGCTCCAATTGTCCCCGTAACCGTTCCAACAACAACTGAAATAAAGCTAAAAATTGCAGCAAAGGCATCTCCTTCCTTTACAGAATTCTCAGACGTGGTTGCAGTATTCTGAACTTCTTCTTGTGAAATTAATATGTTATCCTGGGCAGTATAATTGAAATCAATATTTGCAACAGGGCCTCCGAAAACGAAAAACATTCCATTAATGCAAGTCATCATTACTAAGAAAACAACAGCCGTTTCAAAAAAACTAATCATTTAGAAAGACCTCGCAAAAATTATTAAAGCAAAACAAATAATGGTTGCTACAAAGAAAGCAGGCAAATAAATAAAGCCCATGTAAGTAAAAAGCCCAAGCAAAAGCATTGCAAACAAAGCAGTGCCACCCAAATCAATCTGTGATTTGCTCTTAATTGCTCCACAAATAAAAATGGTTATAAGCAAAAAACCCAGGGTAGAAATTTCCAAATGCTCACTATGCCGATTAAAATTAACCAAACCAGGCAATTCTTCAAAAAACTCATTCAAGCCCTTCTGCGTAACACTCAAATTATAAGAATACGCCTTTGAACGGCTAAGCCTCAAGCCGTCAGTTGTTGTCAAAATAACCTCAACATTCAAAATCCCGTTTGTTGGAGCATCAACAAGCGAAACAGGCATTAAATTATAATAACCATCAACAAAAACAACAACATTGTAAAGCGTGTTGTCATCAATATAAATTAAAATATTCAGGTCCGAAATTGTTGTATTCTGAACATTAATGCTTATGTTTATATCAGCCCAACTGTTGCTGTCAATATAATTTACTGCCGGAAAATAGTTCACGTCAAAAATTAAAGCATTTTCATCAGGAACATTAAAAATTTCAGCACTCAGATAAAACTGGTAAGAAGAATAAACAGGCCGCAAAATTAAATCACTTGAAAAAATGTTTCCATCCCTCAAAAAATCAAGAGAATAATCGGCACCCTGAACAAAAGCAAAAGTGGCACTTCCAGCAGAATCAGTAACAAGCTGCTCCATTAAAGTTTTTCCTGTTGTTGGAACAACCCTGTAAGCCCTTATTTCAATATTCGGAACAGCTTTATTGTTTTCAGTCCTTGTAAAAAGAACAGATTGAATTCCTCCGCCTCCGGCAGTTGCTTTTTTAACCAAATAAGGCTGCAAAATAGCAGAGGTTGTTGTGGCATCAAAATTTAAAAAATATCCACGTTTAAAATAATCAGAAGTGTTCTCATCAATTTCAAAAGTTAAAAGAGTTCCTAGAGGAACACTTAAATAAAATGGGGTATCGTCCAAATCTGAAAAAACAAAAGAGTTGTTGCCATCAGAATAAGAAACCCTAAAAGCATAAGTGCTTAAATTAATTAAATCAAAAGTTTCCTCATCAATTGGAACTTTAATAAGTAAATTTACATCATTTATTATTTCAAAATTTCCATCAGAAGAATTAAAATCAGTAATCGCAGAACTTACTTTCAACAAGCCGACAACTCCATAATTTCCATCATCAACATTAGAATAATTCCAAGAAATAGAACACTTGCTTGCTTCATCACCCCAATCTTGGTCTGGGCAAATGTCTGATGTAAGGTTTAAATCTTTCACAATTACTGTTCCACAACCCTGGCCCTCTCCTGGAACTGAACAAATATTTAAATCAATTGTAAGCCTGTTATTATTTGCGTTGTAAACATTAAAATCAAGCATTATGTTTCCATCAACCCCATAAGCAAAAGTAGGATGAGCTAAATAAGACAATCCGTTAATTGTTGAAATGTTTAAGTCAATTTCTTGAGAAATTTTAGAACCAAAAAAAGCAAAATCTCCTCCTTCCGAGGCATACATTAATGCAACTTCATCATCTGTTAAAGCACTGCCCATGAAAACTTTAAATTCATCTATTCTGCCGGTTAAGCGACCACCTGCAACCCAGTCCTCTGCTAAGTGAAAACCATCATTTATTACTGGTAATGCTCCAAAAGTACCAGTTGCTATTGCTCCATCAGTAGCGGTGTCTGCATTTACATATACTTTTAAGAAGTCATTTCCTGCACTTTGTGTTGAATCAAAACTCATTGCAATATGAAACCAGGTGTTTGCAGCCCAGGTTGTCTTTTGTGTTACTAATGATGAAGCAGCTCCTAGTGTTTCAACGGCTACATCATACCATCCATTGTTT
>SDBU01001794.1_pt1 | contig 29766 bp, 37 predicted proteins | sample 2277071 | NCBI WGS metagenome assembly SDBU01 (sample SAMN10397929, study PRJNA504765) | marine sediment metagenome | isolation source: marine sediment core GS08_GC12, 126 cmbsf | place: Arctic Ocean: Gakkel Ridge, Loki's castle | collected 2008 | reverse complement strand
GTTACCACAAACGGAACAACAGCTATCGTAGGTGCTGGCACTAACTTTGATAACGGAGAAATAGCCGTAGGCGATGCCATAAAGATAGAGTCTGATGAAAGTGCAGGATATGAGATATTTACTGTAGCAGCAATCGCTGATGATACCCATTTAACTTTAGATTCCGCCTATGCAGGAAGCAACGATAGTGGATTATGGATTAAGTCAGATTCAGATTTGTTTACGATAGCTAGTGGGGATTCGGCGAATTATATAACTGTTGATAAGAGTGGTAACCTCATTGTCGGCACGATTACAGACGGCACAGCTTTGCTGACAGGCGGGGTGATGACGGGCATGACGATAGATGATGACTGGGCATGGACAGGTTCAAGCAAGACATGGGATATTAGCGACGGAGATAAAGAAGTTATTTTTCCGGTGAATGGTGCTCTAACTTTCAAGGCCGGTACAAGGGCTTGGCTTGATATGGTTTCCGCCGGTTCTGTTTTTATGGCTTTCGGGAATGTCACTGATGCGCCAACGTATGATTTCAAAGGAACCGGACTAATGACTGTTGGCGGAGCACTGACCCTAACAGGTGCTTTGGACGTAACCGGCAACTCCACTCTTGGAGCGGCGGCCTCGGCTTCAACAACTGTAACCCTGCGTAATTCGGGTACGGATGTTGTCTTGACGAGTACGACGGGGGTTTTAGGTGTTACCGGCGATGTGTCCGCTACGGGTTTGGGGTTATTTAACAACAGCACTTTTGGCACAGGTGAAGGAGCACTGAAACTTGGAGGCTCAAACCCGAGCGTCATTCAGGAAGTTTCGAGGGCAAGCGGGTTTTTCTCGTTTTCAATGTTTAATCTTTTTGCGACTAATACAACATCGGCCTTAACTACTGAAATGGGAGATATAGGAATTTTCGGCAATCTGGACGTTAATCCAACGCCTCCGAGTAATCTGTATATGTATATGGGAGCAAAACCGACAACAGGACCCAGCGACGCGGTTTTCAAGATAGACGTAAACGACAGGATAGGGATTCTCCTGTCGGGCACTACAAGACCCACTGAGACTCTCGACGTTGCTGGTAATGTATGGCTTCGGGGCGATAACAAGATACTTAAATTTGGTGCGACCAGTACAGACCTTCAGATGTATTCTAACGGTACAGATGGACGCATAATTGCTAATGGGGATCTTGATATTCAGCCCGGCGGCAGAGTTACTTTGGGCGATTTAGGGGTTACTAATTACAGCGCTTTCTCTGCAACGGGTGTACAGACAATGGCTGGTACGGGGAGGGTAATGATAGATGTTGACTTTGAACCGGATGCAGTTAAAAAAGGTGGCGTTGGCCCCGCTGACGGTGAAGAAGACGGTTTTCCTACGCACGATTATGATCCTACGAATGATGAAAGTATACATATCCATTGGGAAACCCCACATGATTACGCATCAGCTGGTACCGTGCATATGCACTTCGATTGGTTTGTAGATACCGCCCCGGGAACCGCTAAGAATGTAACGTGGGGTATAGAATATGTAAAATTATCAGACGGGGATATATTTAGTTTTACAGGAACAACTACAACAATAGTTAATCAAGCTATTACTACCGGAACTCCTGCTAATGATAAAAAGATACATATTACTGCAGAAATATCATTAGTAACTACAGGTTGGGTGCCGGGTGATATTATTCTTATGAGACTTTTTAGGGACGCTGATGCTTCTGAGGCAACGGCAACGGATGATTTTGGGAGTGACGTAAGAATATTTGATTATCATCTCGAATATTTATCAGACAAACTTGGAGAGGCTACATAAAGAAGAATCATGAAGAAATTAACAAAAATAATCGAAAGGAAAGAATCATGAAAAAGTTTTTTGTAATATTAGTTTTACTTTGCAGCGTTACGGCTTTTGGAGCAGCAACCTATGTATTGCCAACAGTTGGCGACCTTAACACATGGGGAGCTGATCTTAATAATTATCTTAACGCAGTTAAAATGGGGATAAATGTTGAAGAATATGGTGCGACTGGCGATGGGGCCACGGACGATAGAACTGCTATTAACAACGCCGCAACTGCCGCAGCCAATAATACATTATACTTTCCGGCTGGGACATACAAAATAAGTTCCGATATTACAATCGGATCAACTGTAAGTATGGTATTCGACAGAGGTGCAAGCTTAAGCATAGATAATACATTTACTGTAACTATTAACGGTACTGTAGAGGCTGGGTGGCACACTATTTTCAGTGGTGATGGAGTTGTAGCATATAACGGTGTTGGGCCTGTAAAGTATAACTGGTTTGGTACTGGAGTACAGGCATTGCAGGATGCTATCGATTTCCTGGGTACAGGCTCAAGAACAATCCTTCTGCCGGGCGGCGATGTGAATATAGGCGCAGCTGCATCCGGCGTAACGATTGACCAGGTTGTAATCATAAAAGGCCAGGGCAGGCCAGTCTATGACGGGGCAGAGGGAACACGAATAATCTATACCGGGGCAGGAATTGGAATTTTCATCGATAACCCCGCGACATCGGTAGTTTTACAGGATTTCCAGTTACAGGGAAGCGGGACTGGGGCTAATGGGATTAAAATAGGCGATGGAACAAACGGCGTTACTCAACCGCAACTTAAAAATATAGGCATAGACGACTTCACTGCCGCTGGCCTTGAGATTGACTTTGTAGTAGCGGGTTTATTTGAAAGCATCTCTATAAAAGCATGTGACGTTGGGTTAAAAGTAGTTCAATCTTATCGTGTGGTTTACAATGATTTCAGTATTGTAAATTCAATAGGAATCGGCCTACATCTTGAATCGGGTTCGGCTGGAGAAATTGCCTATAATAAATTTACAAACTTTAATTTTACCAATAATGGCGAAGAAGCAGTTAATATCGGCGGTACAGGCGGGATAAGAAACAATGTATTCGATACCTTCCAGATGGAAACAAGTCAGGCGTTGGCGGGACGGACTGACGGTTATTACCATTGGTTGGTAGGTTCTGATGGTAATACATCAAAGCAAATCAGGAATACTATTAAAAATGTATTCTTTTCTAACTTCTCTCGTACTCCCGCCGACGACTGGGACGGCACAACTGGCAACAGGTGTCTTATGCTACAGAATGGTCGATGGTATATTGAGAACTTAAACAGTGAATTTGTTGGGTTTGGCGGGGTAGACGTTTTTAAAGCTACGCAAAATACCTTGCTCAATCTCGGCAATATTACCGAGCGTGAACTAAGCAGGTGGGAAATACCAGTTACGGTCGAAACGGTCTGTACGGTAGCCCCGATAAAAGGAATGATAAATGTTCTGGTAGCCGGTACTGGCGCATGGGAAGATGTTGTGACATTTACAATCCCTAAGAATACTACCGGCGGACAAACCAATTTTGCCGCAACTGCGTTCTATGCCGACGGCAATAACGACGAGCCGGGCGGTACGGCGGGCATCCATGTTATCGTCCACGGAAAGAGAACAACATCAGGAGCGAATACATCAGGTGCGAGAATAACTCTGAACGATGTAGTCTTAACCGATGTCGCCGAAGCCAATAACGATCAATACTTTATGATGGAAACGTGGGTATGGAACCGATCTGCGGCAGGAATACGGCATGTTACAAGTAGAAACCTTGATGGAACAACGATGGAGTTAGAAACTTCAGGTCCGACAATAGCGTGTAATGCCGCACAGGTACTTGCTGTTGAGGGAATTGCTGACGCTGTTAGTGCAGGCGTAGACGACCTGTATATCTACACTGTTTTCATTGAGAGATTCTAATGTCAAAAAGAATTTTCATATTCATTCTATTACTCATTCTTTGTTGCATTGGTTTCTCTGCAAATCTGAATACCGCTTTTAATTCAGGGGAGTTAAGCCCATTACTTAGATACCGTGTTGATCTTGACAAAAAGTATCTTGGCGTCGAGACGATGGAGAACTTCCTCGTTAAGCCGCAGGGAACTGCGATGCGGAGAGCAGGGACGACTTATATAGCAAGGGCCGATTGGATTTCTCATTTAGTTTCTTTTGAAAGTTCTACGGACGATACTTATGTCTTGGCGTTATCGGGCAGCATTATTAGGTATTTCCGTTGTGTAAATGGAGTTGCTGGTCAAATCGTTGATGACGACGGTGATATTTACGAAGTATCAACAGTTTACGATGTAGACCAAATATCAGAAATACAATATGTCCAGTCAAACGACGTAATGTATATTGTTCACCCGGACGATCCGCCGCAAAAGCTGATAAGAGTCGATCATGACGATTGGACGATTGCCGATGTGGACTGGGAATGGGGGCCGTTCCTTGACCAGAACACCACGACAACCACCATAACACCATCGGCTACTACAGGGACGATCACCCTGACTGCTTCGGCTGCTACCTTTACCGCTGGTAATGTTGGCTCTTTGTGGAAGATAATAGAAAAATCGGACAACTCTTATACTTCAGGTAATCTTGCAACAAATACGAGTAGTTCCACGGTTGCTATTGAAGGTGACGGGTTGCTGACATTAGAGGGAACATGGACGGGTTTAATAAGGCTTCAAAAGAGCGTTGTTGACGCTGGTTCATGGGAGCCGGTATATCCCAAACTTAACGGCGATGCCGCCAATATCGAGTATTCTTTCAACGAGTCCGATGCTGGTTATGAGTATCGCGTTACGATGTCTGGTCATAGCGGTACCGGAAGTTGCGATTATACTCTCACCGCTTATAACTCGGATGTTGCCGGGTATGTTGAGGTGACGGTTTTCACCAACACAACGCTCGTAACAGCAACAGTAACTAGTACACTGGCAGGTACGGACGCAACGACTAAATGGGCCGAGGGTGCATGGAGCACACGCAGGGGAAACCCAAGAGCAATTTGCATTTACCAAAACAGGCTATGCCTCGCAGGGACGACTTACCAGCCTAACGGGTTCTGGACGAGTGCTTCTGCTGACTTTGAAAATATGAGGGAGTCCACGTTAGATAACGGTGCGATTGTCTATGAAGTCAGCTCAACAAAGCAAAATCCTATTCTATGGCTACAGGATAAAAACGGCGTCATCGCAGGGACAACCGGATCTGTCATAAGGATTTTCAGCCAGTCAAATACGTCGGTATTAACCGCAGCAAGCATAGGCTCTGAAAGACAGGCCGAAGCTGGAAGTGCTGATATGCAACCTGTTCTGGTTGGCGATTCTATCGTATTTGTTGATCGTAACAGGCGTAAGGTCCGGGATATGATCTACGACCTGCAAAGTGACGGGTTCGTTTCTCCTGAGCTTACTGTTATGACTGAGCATATAACCTCTCCTGGTCTGATAGATATAGCCGTACAAAGTCGGCCTGACAATATAGTATGGTTCATCAGGAGCGACGGCCAGCTTGTCTCATTGACGTACAACAGGAATGAGGGTGTAGTTGGGTGGGCAAGGCATATAACGGATGGAGAGTTTGAATCGGTAGCCGTCATACCCGGCACTGGTGAAGATCAGGTATGGGTTTCAGTAAAGCGGACGATAAACAGCGTTGATGTCAGATACATCGAGCAGATGCAACCGCAGGACTGGGGGACCGATCCGGCTGACGGTTGGTTCGTTGATTCGGGTTTAGCTTATTCTGGTATCTTAACTGACACAATAACAGGACTCGACCATTTAGAGGGTGAAACTGTTCAAGTGCTGGTTACTAAGGGGTATGAATACACACTAACTTCAAGCTCCGTTCCATACGGATCAAGCGCGTACGGTGCCGGCGTATATCCGGGTAATACGCTTGAAGATGTTTCGACTGTAGTGGCTGTCCCTATAGACGATTCGTTTACTACGGCAACTGTTACGGATGGTGAAATTGTTCTACCAAACATTCTGGTTAATCGTGCCACAATCGGACTATCATACACATCTACATTTTTAACTTTTCCAATAGAAGTTCAGACCCAAAATGGATTTTCTATAGGATATAAGAAAAAGGTATATGAGATTGACGCCTGTTTCTACAGGACAATGACCGGCCAGTACGGATTAAAAGAACAATTTACCGAACCAGTTATGTACGATATTATGTTTTCGGAGTGGCCCGATACGACTAATGGATCAAATGACCCGTATACCGGCATGATACGATTAGAGGTGGACGGCGGGTGGAGCGACGAGATCCAGATTAAGTTCGTACAATCGGACCCTTACCCTTTCAATATAACTGCTGTTCAGTCGAAAGTTGAGGTTTCCGGTGATTAAGCAATTAAGTAAACCTATAACAAGAGAAATGACAACTGCGGACATCCCGTTTCTGGTGCTTGAGCATGAATGGTTCAGGGAAGTCTACTACGACTATTTCGACCAGGGCAGAGGTCCGGCATGGGTACTTGAGGACGAAGATGGGATGATAGCTTGTTTCGGGGCGTCTATTTTATGGGATGGCGTTTGTGAGGTATGGTTTTCTTTAATCAGAAGTGACAGGAATATTGTAGCTATTAGAAGCGTAAAAAGATTCTTAGAGGAGCAGGGAAAGCGGTTTGGGGTTCGCAGATTTCACGCGACTATCAGCGATGAGGTCGGCAAAAGGTTTGTAAAGTTTTTCGGATTTACTCTTGAAACCATAAACGGCATGGTAGGGTACAATCCCGACGGCTCAACAGCATGGCTTTATTCGAGGATTCTATAATGGCACTATTAGCAATAGCAGGTGCAGGCCTGGCCTTATCATACAAGGCGACCTTAGACGAGGGCAAAGACGCTGCCAAGTTTGCGAAGATACAACAAGAGCAGATTAACCGGCAGGCTAAGTCTGTCCAGGAGGCTGGTCAGCAAGAATCCAGAGAGAAACGCAAACAGGCCAAACGTGCTCAAGCGTCACAAATCGCACAGATGGCAGCTAACGGCGGTGCGATCACAGGCTCTAATTTGTCGATACTGGCAAACACTTCAAGGGAGTTTGAAGCCGATGCTTTAGTAATATCCAGAAACTACGGTGTGAAAGCTATGGAGTTAAGGAACAAAGGATCGCTGGTAAGATGGCAGGGTCGGCTTGCCAGGAGAAGTGCAAGGGTAAGGGGTGCGGGCAACCTTGCAGTTGGGATTGGGACATTGGTCTTGCTGGCTAATATGGGCGGCCCTGGCAAGCCTCCTGGTGCCGGCGCACCGACACAAACCGGATTCCCAAGCATTCCGGGCGGAGGACAATTCGCGTAATGGAAACTTCCCTACTAACAAGGAGCTTTTAAATGCCAGAAGTATCACAATTCTATAGACAGCAAAGATTAGCCCCGCTTAGCGGTGTTGGTAATCTTTCCGCTGCGGACATTGCCGCCGCTACACAGGGAAACAGAGACCTTGCCAAGTCAGGGGAAGCGATCACTGAGTTTGGCATAGCTTTCATGGAGCAGAAAGAGAAGGCTGAATATCACAACCAGCTAAATACTGCAAGGACCGAATACCTGACAAAGTTTTTTAACTACGAACAGGATTTACAGACCAACGCAGATACCGAAACATACATACCCAACTTAAAAGCCGGCCAGACAAGTTCATTTAAATTCACCAACAAAAGAGCGGCAGACGAATTTGAATTATGGAAAGCAAACGAGGACTTATCGCAAACGAGGCGTGTTTTTGGTGCTAAAAATGACAGGGACGTTCAGAATTATACCGACAACTGGAACCTTGGGATAAAAGAAGCGACCAGAAGAACTGCAAGCGCGGTGTCGGAATCCGATTACCAGCTTGAGCTTGCAAACGGCATGGACTATTTCGGATTAGAGTATGCCACCGAGGAAAAGGACGGAGAGCCGGTACCGGTATTAGACGAAAAAGGAAACCCAACAATCCAGCTAATAGAGGACTGGGAGAATCCTTTGCTGGACACTGACGCAGTGAGGATGGCGGGCTATAAGTCATGGAAGGCCGATGTTGACGCCAAGCGTAAGGTGATAATGAATGGTAATGCGGTGGGTATTGGATTTGCTGTATGGGAGGCTTCGATACCTGAAGACGGTAGCGATCCTGATGGAGATTTGACTGCAGGTTTTAAGGCGATTAGAGAAAACCCGAATGTATCTGAGGGCGATAAACAAGAAGTTGAGTCTGAGCTTAAAACGAGAGTGCAGAACCAAAGGGCGGAGAATCGACTAAGACTAGAGGCTGCACAGGAGCAGCAATTAGACGATATCAATAAACAAATGTACACTGAGAAAAACTATACGGCTGCTGCGGCGGCAATCGAAGCTTCCGACTTATCAGAAAGAGAACAAGGGTCACTCTTGAGAGAGAACGATACAAGAGCAAGATTGGCGGCTAACGGTCAAGCTGAGACAAATGATCCTGTAGCTGTCGATGAAGTTTCTACGGCAATAGCTCAGGTCGGAAACGACACACTGCCCTTAGAGGATGCAAAGAAAGTCCTTAACGAAAACAGACACTTGCTAAAATCCGAAAAGGTAGTCGAGTTCCAGGAAGAACTTAATAAGGAATTTGACAGAAGCGTTGACACAGCCTATTCTCGCGTCCGTGGAGATGTTAGGTTAAGAGCCATAGGTAAGACAGAGAGTGCTCTTGACAGACTGATAGAGGGCCTTGTCGGCGTTCCTGCTGACGAACAAAAAAGCCTTGAAGATAGAATAACAACAGCTAGGAAGAAATTTAATCTTGAACTTGACAACTTCAACCGTTGGGAAGATTCGATTCGGGCATGGCGGAGGAAAGAAGAAAACAGGGCCGCTGCTCCCGAAGAAATCCAGAAAGAGGGTTTGCGGTCATGGATTACCGACTACAGCAGGAAAACACCTGAGCAGTTAGAAGCTATATCCGAAGCAGAGAGATCAAGGCTCAATCCTACGAAACCTAGAAGAAGCGATTTGATTAAGAGCAAGCCGCCCGTCAAGATGCAATCACCTGACGGAAGAACAGGGACTATACCCGCCGACCAAGTTGAAGCGGCGATAGCTGCGGGGTGGAAAAAACTGTAATGGTTGAAATAGCAATAACAGATGATGGGAAATTCGGATTTGTTCCTGACGCAGACACTAGCGAGGAGTTTGGTTTTCAAGCTGATGCGCAAACTGCGATTGAAGAAGATGCTGAGTTTGGTTTTATCCCGGATGAACCAGAGGAGTTCGACCCTAACCTAGTCGATTTCACGATAGATAAGTCTTTTAAGGTAGCTCTTGACGAACAGTTCGACCAAGTGCAATTCACTTCCGATGTCTTTTCTATGCCGTCCGCTGCTTTCGACCCGTCAGAGCCTCCTACCGGATTGTTCAAAGAGGATGAAGAAAAAGAAGATAAGCCAGACGAAATTGGATTCAAGGAAGCGTTCAAAAATAAAGCTGGTAGGCCGTTAGAATTGCTTCCATTCGTAGGCCCTGCGTACAGCGTCGAGAGAATGGGAAAGGTAATTAAGTCGGCTTTAAGAATACAAAATAGCCCTGAGCCACCTGTTCGCAGTGGGTTTGGTGGATTGTTTCCTGAAGATGAATCACCCCAACAGTTTGCTGAAAGACAAGTTCAATGGATGCGCGATAGATATATCGTGGCTGAATGGGTGGCAGAACTCGAAGAACGACAAACAAGAGGCGTATCTGTCGGCGGTCGAATCGCTGAGGGTATATTGGAACTCCCTTCATTCATGGTAGAGTTTTTCCTAACAGCAGGCGTTTATAGTGGCGCAAAGCAAGGAACGAAAATCGGTATCGCAAAACTAATCCAGCGGTCAGGCGAAAAGGTCAGTAAGGAATTTGCCGAGAAGGTACTTAAAAATACCGGGATCAAACTGGCTACCAAAGCTCTGGGTGTTGCAGTCGGCACAGGAGCCAGAACACTTGCGCAATTTACAAGGGTTGCAAAATCAACAGTAGAAAGATTGTTTCCTGCTATACAGGTCACGGAAAAAGGCGAAGTAGTTCTGCAAGAATCACAGGAGACTCCGTTCAGTGCATTCGTTAAAGGGTTTGCCGATGTCTATGTAGAAAATATCACAGAGATTTCAGGGCCATCAATTTCCAAGGCAGGCAAAGCCATACTAAAAAGAATCCCATTCTTAGGTAAGTTTGACGATGCTATAAAAACTTTGTGGCTTAGCAAGAACCCCAATAAGACAGCCGTTGATTTTATTAAGGCTATGGGAACTAGAGTTGGTTACGATGGTTTCTTAGAAGAACTTGCCGAGGAACAACTTGGTAAAGTGCTGAGGGCTGCGACCGGAATAGAAACATTCGGTGCTGTCCAGACAGGTGATAAGGTTGGTGATTTAGTCGCAAGGATGATTGCCGCAATTCCTGATGGCGAAGAACTGCTAGTTGAGGCGGGCATATTAGCTCCACTTGCTCTTATCGGTGGTGCGGGTAAAGCTACTGCCGCCAGAACGAAAGGCGACGGCGAAGGCTTAAGGCCGGGGCAAGGTAAGCCAGTTACCCCGGAGGAACTTCAGGCTGACGCAAGAATAAAATTATTTGAATCCGTTAAAAACGTCCGGCTTTCCGAAGAACAAAACGCTGCCGCTATGGAATTTATCGAAGGCCGTATAGCAGAGAAAACGAAAAAAGGAGAGAAGATAAATCTACTGGCCAAGACCGGCGGGGTAACTGACGAGGAAATAACTGAGGTTATTGATGTAACCAAGCCCACAAAGGAAAAACCGAAGCTACTAACCGACCTAACTATTGACGAACTAAGGGATTTGCGAGAAGAGTTTGACGTTGATAATGTCAAGTTATTTAACGAAACAATCGACAAAGAGCCAATCGAAAGAACCGAAGAAGAGGCAGAAAGTCAAGTGCAAAGAAGATTGTCCTTTGTCAAGAATATGCCAAAGGGGACGCAGAAAAAATTAGCTGACCAGTCTATTGAAAAAGTAAAAGAACGTATCAGTTTCAAAAAGCCAAAAGCGGGTGTACGGAGCACGTTAAAAAGTCTCCTATTCAAAACAGATAAGGCTTTCCGGGATGAGTTTGCGGGATTACGCAGGGTTGTTAAGGCTGCTGATGCGGGCAAGCTCGATCCTGCTAACGACCCCGTTCAGCTTGCAGTGGCATTTACGCAGAAGTCATCAGCTAAAACCAGAGGATTTGTCCTTGAGGCAACGACTGATTTGGCAGGCAACCGCAAAAGTAAAGGATTGAAGCAGATTTTCGCACCCCTTATTAAAGACGGCGGTAAAAAGAAGTTTGAGGACTTTGTGACTTACATGGTGGCCGCAAGGGACTTGAACCTGCAAAAACAAAACAAAGAAACCGGCATTGATCCGGTAGCAGCACAACTAACATTCGACGCCTTAGATTCGCCACAATTCGCGCAAGCCGCAAGAGAGATAACGGAATGGAACCAGAGGGGTCTTGATTTACTGGTTGAATCAGGCCGCATAACACAAGAGTCAGGCCAGGCAATAAAGGACGCAAATCCCGTTTATATTCCGTTTTTCAGGGAGTTCGGTGAAGAAGAACCATTTAAGCCGGGTGCAAAGGGCAAGGGCAAAAAGTTTGTACCAAAAAGACTCAAAGGCTCGAAACGCAAGATAGTTGATCCCATCGAGGGAATGATACAACAAATGGACGCCACTATACAGAGTGCTCAGCGAGCCGCCATAGAACGCTCAATGGCAAACCTGGCACTTGACAATCCAGAGGCACTTGAGGACTTTATCAAGCCCACGCGGGCTCCTATGGTCCCTACGAAGTTCACAGTTAAGGAGATCAAGGCAGAACTCGAAGAAATAGGCATTGACTTCACTGGTGTTGCTAATGAGGACTTAGACGAACTTCTTACTATATTCAGACCATCGGCGTTCCCAGAAACAAAAGGGGTTATCCGATTGAAAGTAGACGGTAAAAATAAGTATTTCAAAGCCGAGAAAGAATTGCTGGAAGTGTTGGATGGAACCGAAGTATATAAACTTGGCCCGTTCTGGGATTTCACAGTAGGCAAACCCACAAGACTACTGAAACTCGGAGCGACTGGATTAAATGCGTCTTTTGGTCTGATAAGAAACCCCATCAGAGACGTACAGACTTTTACTGTAACATCGGAGTTCGCAAAGGCAGGCCCATTCTCCGCTGTTGGGGGCATTTTGAAAGATGTTAAGACAAAAGCATCCGGCATAGCAGAGAATTTCGGATTCGATAGTCTTAAGCCAAGCAGCGACGTAGTAAAATTCGCCGCTCTTGGTGGTGAAATGTCCGGTTTTATCTCGCAGGACAGGCAGGGAACGAAGCATATTCAACATGAAATGCTTGCGAGTAATGGAGTCCGGTACACTATAAACACTTTCAGACACCCTATTGACGCGCTTAGAAGCATAGTCGGCATCACAGAAATAGGTACGAGGATCGGCGAATTTGGTGCAGCTCTTAAGGAAGGTGAAAAACTCTACGGTAAAGGTAGCCTGTCCGCTTCTGTATTTGCTTTGAATGCCGCTCAGGATGTAACGACTAACTTTACAAGGCATGGACAGATCGGAAAACAGATTAACCAAATGATACCTTTTTTCAATGCCTCGATACAAGGGCCGGATAAAATCGTAAGGTCATTCAAGGATCGTCCGCTAAAATCCACTATTGCGGCAGTCAGCAGCTTAACGATACCGGCTATTTTCTTCTGGTGGAGAAATAAAGACAAGCCCTGGTATCAAAATATGACTGCGCACGAAAAGGCTAATTATGTTCATTACGAGCACCCAACGGATGAAGATGTCATATTCAGGTATCCGGTTCCGTTTGAATTAGGGCATATATTCCAAGCCGTCCCCGTTGCTTTCCTTGACGCTGTTTACAAAGAAAGGCCCGAAGAAATCAAGGAAATTTTGCAGGCAACAATTAAAACTGCTGTTCCGTGGGACTGGCCTTCGCTTATCGGCCCGATTATTGATATCAAGGCTAATGAGGACTTCGCCGGCAGGCCTATAGTATCACGCGCAAACGAGGGTAAGCTGCCGAAAGATCAATTCGGGCCGCACACAACCGAGCTTATGAAGGTAATCGGCAAGCAACTTAATATGTCGCCGTCGCAGATCGAACACATGACCAACTCGTACACTGGCGGTATATACAACAGGGTATCGCGTATGGTCAAGAACAACGACACAGAAAAACAACTTGCCGATATGCCGGTAATCGGTACTTTGTTTGTCCGGGATCCATTTGCACCAAGGAAACAGGTCGAAGCGTTTTACAAAGAACGAACTTTGCTGAATAAAAAATTCCAGTCCAAGGATATTACTTTGAAAGAATCATTGCGAAGAATAGTAATGAATAACCTTGCGACAGTACTTTCGGTTAGCTTTGACTCATTAAAGGAAACAAAGAAAATCGAACAAAGGAAAAGGGTCTGGGCTGACATTGAGCGTATAGTCGAATACACTAACACGGTAGCACCTAAATAATTTAATCAAGGAGCAAGCATCATGGCAAAAAAAATGAACGGAACGGCAAAATGGGTAAGCATCAGCCTTGCTATACTGTTGGCCGCCGGAACAGTGACGATAAACATCCTCGGAGCACACGCTGATACGAAAGCTAATAGCGCGAAGATCGAAACCGTCAAAAAGGAAGGGTGCCTGCCAGCCAGGGCGACAGATTCAGCTATCAGGGTCATCAACTCGCGTTTTGATTCATTTGAAAAGTCCCAGGATGTCCGTTTCGAGTCTATGGAGAAAGCTCAGGTTGTGCGGGACGAAACACAAACCAAGTATTACGAAGCAATAATGAACAAATTAGATAAATAGCCATTGTTACATTCTTAGCGACCCGTCCGGGCATCCATTAACCGGGCGGGTTTTTTTATTCCCCCCACTTGACCTCCAATTAGTAAGGGTTTGGATAAACTTTTGCAGGTAATTCCGCGATTTTCACCAATTTACCATTTTCTTGTAGGCATATTTTCGTTTATGTGCGATAGTTTAATCGTTAGCATTATTTAAAGGAACATCATGGACAATATGGTAGAAGACCAAACATTCGAAGCATTCAGCAGACCGGGATTTTCGATCAAACGGCGGACTTTTCATTTCGACTACGAAGATGACGACTTTGTATTCTGTCAGGAAGAAACCGAAGCGGGCTACCAGATACAGCTTTTTAAGAATCACTGGGACTTCTACCCAAAGAATAACGGACAATAATCATTACGAAAGGAAAAGAAGATGAAAAAGCTAACCTTAGACCAGACATGGGAACAGTGCCTTGCGATGTGGAAGTGGGTAAGCAGGCAATGCTTAGGCAAGAGTGTCCAGTGGTGCGAAAAAGAAGTAGACGACCTCAAGGATAAGTGGCTAGAAGAAAACGGCCTCCAAAATTGCCATATAAGCCAAGATTGTTTCTTTTGCGATTACACAACCCCAAAAGGGCAAGATGGCTTTGATTGTTTCAGATGCCCCGGCAAGAAAGTAGATTCCAGTTTCACTTGTTTGAATTGCCCAGATTTCGAGTGTGATTGTGGGGCATTTTTTGCTTCTCACCCCCGTAAATTCTACGCCAAACTCAAAGAACTAAACAAGATAAGGCTGGCAAAGAAACAAAAAACTAAATAAGAGCTTTTCAAGACTCATTGGAGCTTTTACCCAAGTGATAACGGACAATAATCATTAAGAAAGGGAAGTAAGATGAAAATACTCAAAGGAAACTTACATATATCTTTTGATGACTTATTGCCAGGTGATACATTTTTGCATGGAGGACACCCTCATATCAAGGTCGGGCAACCAGGCGGATCAAAGTTGACATGTACTCATGAACGGAGTCATGTAGAATTGGAAACCGGAATTTGGTTTGTTGCTTCGGAAAACATGCAAGTAGAGAAAGTTGAATTAGGCATAACTGGACTAGAGAAGCCAGAATTTTTAAAATAAGCTTTTCATCACCCTCCTCCGATGGCCGGCAGTATTAGTCGCCGGTCAGGATGGGAAAGGACTTAACATGACAGACTTAATCCAAAAACTAACAGACAACCGTTACCCCTTTGGCATGTGGCCTGAGCCGGAATGTTACGGGAAAGAACTTGGCGAAGCAATGCAAGCGAAGGCCGAGGAGATAGGCATTACGAATAACTTTAGAAAATTTTGTGGTACTGGCTGGGGTGGCATATTTAAGGCTACAGGGATAAAGTTCCACAGAGAAGACACCTACTGTCTCCGCGCCGACTACGAAGAACCAAAGCCGGGGATAGTGGAGTGCAAGGTGTATGAACATGACGGTAGGTTTAGGTTTAAAGACGTAGCCGGCACGACGTGGTCGCTTGATTACGCTTGTGGACAAATAGACTTCATCGGCTTTAAGTATAGCCACGGCCATGTGTCAGCTAGTTCCAGAGTATATCAGCTTAAAGATAGGCCCGGCATTACAATCCCTGCTTTCAACGCTACGCACCTACCAGACGATATTGAAGTCCTCACCCCAACGCACGTCCTTTTCAGGAGCAAGCAATGAACACCATAACGAATATTACGCGAAAAGCATGGAAAGCGATTGTTTCTCTTTTAGCGGGGATTCGGGCCACAATGGATTCGCCGGGAACCCCCGCAATTACAGTAAGAGATCCTGACGGCGTGGGATTGGCCCGTATTAAGCAGTTATTGACTGTTGAGGTCAAGCTCGAAGCTGCTGCGGAAGTTCTCGGGCAGATAACAAAACTAACAGCCAATAATCCAGCCCTCGATCATTATTATGGCCGTGCAATTCACGAAATAGCCTCTGACGGTCACGATGCTGCAAGTAAATAATCTATTTAAGGAGATCAAAATGAAGAAGATAGTATTGGAAAGCCTCCAGATCAGGAATCTTGGGGGCATAAACTCCTTCGACCTGATACTTGACGGCAAAGACGCTCTTGTCCAAGCCGAGAACGGCACGGGTAAGACTATGCTTAAGACCGCTTTTAGATGGTGTTTATCCGGCAAAGACAGCAAGGGCGATACTGATTTTGGTTTGCGGCCGCTGGATAGCGACAATAATCCCATCAAAGGCTTGGTCGCGTCATCGGTGCTTACGCTGGCTATTGATGACATTGAGCACGTCTATAAGCGGGAACATCATGAGAAGGTATCTAAGGATCAGTCTCGCAGTTATACGACAAAATGCTGGATTGATGAGGTTTCAATGTCAATTACCCGCTACAATGACAGCATCGCCAAGGTATTGCCTGAGGAAACGTATAAATTATTCACCGACCCGGGTCATTTCTTTAATGATGAGAAATTTCACTGGAGCAAACGCCGCGATGTATTGACCTTGTTGCCTGATAAAATCGAGAGCCCGAAAGGCTTTGAGGAACTTATAGCCCGGATAAATGGCCGCGACTTAGCTGATTACAAGAAAATCTTTTACGACCTTATTCACGATCCCAAGACTGGCTACAAAAAAGAACGCGAGGAAATCAACCCCCGGATCGATGAAAACCAGCGAAATCTCAAAGAATGGGTCGAAAAGAAGATTGACACCTCGAAGATCAAAGCAAATCGGCATGATCTCAAGAATGACCTGGCTGCTAAAGAATTGCAGCGTGCGGAGCTTCTGGAAAACCAAGCCGAACGGCAAAAGAAAGTTGATGGCGTCAATGCTTTTAAGGACGCCCTGGCCGAAAGAAAGCGTAACCTCAAAACCGATACTGGACCTATTAAGGATTTGCTTGACGAAAAGAGTACGCTTCTGGAAGGCGTAGCCGGTAAGCGGGAAGCGGTCACTGCGACCGAAAACGCTATAAAGCTCCAAGAGCAAAAGATCGCAGCTGCTAAGAATGTGGGTGATGTTCACCTACAGCAGTTGGCTGTTATTCGTGAGGAGTTCACAGCAATTAAGGAAAATCCACCTTCAGAGCCAATAACCGAATCTGTTAAGGTTTGTCCAACATGCACTACTCCTGAGAAGGATTGGCCGGATAGTTTCAAAGCTGGAAAGAAAGAAAAGGTTGAAGCCGAGCTTGCAGAGGCTAAAAAAGAATACCATAATAAGAGGCAGGAAAAGGCCGACTTAGGTAATTCCAAAAACGCCGAAATCCAGAAAGACCGTGAGTACATCGGAGGCATGAATAAGGGTCTGGAGGAGTTGAAAGTGCAACTCGGCAAGGATGGTATTGAGTTTGATGACGCCGAAACTTACCGACTGCAGCGGTTCACCCAGATTGACGCCCAGATCGCCGAGAGTCCGACAATCCCGCCCGAGAAGGATGATACCTGTATCGGTCTTGATAAGCAGATCACGGAAGCTCTGGCCGAAATAGGTGCTCCGGTATCAGACCAGCTCGAGCAGATCGAAAAGGACCGCAAGCAATACGAAGAACAGATCAAGAACCTCGATGACTTACTAAGGCAATCTGATACTGCCGACGAAATTCAGCCCCGGATCGATGAGCTTAAGGCCAGCGAGCTTGATCTTGCCCAAAAGAGAGCTGATGCCGAAAAGGAGCTTAACCAGGTTAAGTCCTATGAGCGGGCAGAATGTACCCTTATCGAAGATGCGGTCAATGGTTTGTTCGAGCATGTTAAGTTTCGGCTGTTTAAAGAACTGCTTAAGAAAGATGAAAATGGTGAGGTCCAGACGGTTCCCTGCTGCGATGCTTTGCTTGACGGCGTTCCTTACAGCGATATGAGCGGCGGAGAGGAAATCTTCGTCCAGGTCGATGTTTTGAATGTGCTGGGTAAGCATTACGGTATCATCATGCCGCTTTTCCTGGACAATGCGGAATCGCTTACGCTGGACATTGAGACTGATTGCCAGGTCATCATGCTTGAGGCAAAGACTAATGATCTCGAGGACGATGACCCGGATTACAACCCTGATCTTCCTAAGGATTATTACAGTGAGTTGCGGGTTACGACTTTTTAGATCTTACTAGACTGCCGGTGGAAGCTGTAAACCAAGCCGGCTAGGTGGCCACTGCCGAGTAGCTCAATCGGATAGAAGCGTTCCAGGTGATCTCATTTGAACTCATAGGAATAGTTGCTGGTTCGAATCCAGCCTCGGCAATGAGCTAGCAGGTTAAACGACAGGCTGTACTGGGGTCTGACCAATAGGCCAAAAGGTTCCTGCTAATGGAGTACCCTAGAGACGAGAATAAAGATAGTTACCGCTCGGCGGTCGGTGAAAGCCCGACACCTTTAATATTTAATTTAATTCAGGAGATAGAAAAATGGCATACAATAAAAATCAGAATCAATTAGCAAAAACCGTCAACATTAACAAGTACCTTGAAGCTCCGGCAGTGATCGCCAGACTCAGCGAAAAGCTCGGTCTTGAAGAAGCGAAGATGTTTAAGGCTGCACTGTCGTCGGCGATTTCGTCAAACAAGAAGCTCCTGGAATGTACCCCGGAGTCGATTATCGGCGCCGCTTTGATCGGCCACAGCCTGAAACTGCCTCCTTCACCGCAGCTTGGGTATTATTACATGGTCCCTTACAAGAATAAGGGTGTCCCGGAAGCAAACTTCCAGATCGGCTACAAGGGTTACATTCAACTGGCTATGCGTTCGGGATCTTACAAGAAGCTGAACGTCACGACCGTAAAGGAAGGTGAGTTTGTTGCCTGGAATCCGCTGACCGAAGCGTTTCAGGCCGAGTTTATGAAGGATCCTATTAAACGCGAGGACGCCAAGACAATCGGCTATTGCGGTTATTTTGAATATACGAATGGTTTCTCAAAGATTGTTTACTTGACCCGGCAGGCTATTGAAGCACACGCCGACAAGTATTCGATGGCTTACAGCCTCGCCAGCGACAAGCTACTCAAGGCCGGCAAGATCCCACACGACAAGCTCTGGAAGTATTCCAGCTTTTGGTATAAGGACTTCGATGTAATGGCTCTCAAGACCGTCATCCGCAACATGCTCAGCAGGTGGGGTATTATGTCGGTCGAAATGGTACGGGCTTACGATATGGACACCAAATCGGATTATGTCCCATTCGATCAGGCCCAGATTAACGCCCAGGACACGATCGACAAAGATGCCGGCAGCCAGGAGATTCAAGCTAACTTTGAGTCGGAAAACCAGGACGAACGGCATGAGCAGAATGGCGACGATGTTGATGGTATTAACGAATCGTTTATGAATGAACAGCCGGAAGGGTAATATTATGCGTAAGTATTTTTGCTGGCTTTTTGGTCATAGCTTTATATGTCTTTTTCGTTTCCACTGGGGGCACGAACATCATAACCAAGGAAGCGAAACGACACATTGGGTTTGCCAGCACTGCGACGAACGCAGATCAGAACAATGGGATACATAATTAAAAAGTAATTTTAACACTATTTGAAAGGAAGAAGATGTTATCAGAAGAACAAATTGCAGCACAAAGAAGCTGCTTTGTTGGGCTGCTCGAGTCAACTGAGCGGAAAGGAATCAGTACCTTAATTGGGTACTTGGACATCGACGGCTTTTTTGAGGCCCCGGCGTCCTCGCGGTTCCACGGGTCTTATTATGGCGGGCTTTGCAAGCACTCGCTGGAAGTTTACGAGTTGCTCGCTTGGCACGCCGATCAGTACAAGCCAAAGATCCTGGGCGGAAGATATGGTGTAATACAGTACAATTACACCAGCGACAATCTCATCATCGCCGGATTACTGCATGACCTTTGCAAGATCAATGCCTACCAGCGAACCAAAGCCGACGACGGTTTCACCAACAACCGCAGCAAAGAAAAGGGCCATGCCAGGTTATCGCTTGACCGGATCCGCAAGTATATCGAATTGGAAAAGATCGAAGTGCTTATGATCAAGTTCCACATGGGGATCTACGGCACTGTCGAGTTCCAGGACCTGGACAAGAAAGATACGGGCGAATACCACCTTCGCGGCGATCACCTGGCCTGTGAAGGCATGAGCAAGGAAGATTCCAAGAAGTTCCGTTACGGCAAGTCGCTTGTCAATGCCTATTACCATAATCCTATCTGCAAGGTTATGTCGATCTGTGACGAACTTGCTACCATGAAGGAAAAAGCGGATGGAAACTAATTGCCTACGTTGTGGGGTAGTGTGCCAAATAGCCGGGAATCCAAACCCAGAGGCTAAGATGTTGCGGAGGTCTAAAAAGCCCGGGCTGTGTGTTAATTGCGCGGTACACGACTTCCTCAGGAACACTTACCCTTGCAATATGCTTCTAGCGTCATCGGGACCAAAAGCCTTGGTGCATCCCCATATACAGGAGGAATTCGCCGGGATAATGCGGGTTGGATTATCCGATGCTATGCCGGATGAAATCGGTTGGGATTTGATTGTTGATAATTGGGACTTGCCGTTTCCGTCTAAGGTAAAACCGAGGGGTATGAATCCCTGCTCACAACTTGAACTCGATGAGATTGCAAGCGGGGATCGTCCAGGGCTTGGTGATATGCCTTTGTTCTCACAACGCCAAACAGTGTGCGGTGACGACATGACAATTAGAAGCTTTGGCCAGCTAAACGACTTACACCCAGGACTAGGCGACGATTTAAAAAAGGCATTAGATTCAGAATGAAACTCAACAAAGATATCCTTATTGAACGAAACCGGATAATATGCAGTTTCCCTCCGCCAATTCAAGGTAGCTCGCTGGTTGGAACGGACATATCTGATCATAGACGCTTAGTAGAAAAGGTTTATGACGGTATGCTTAGAGAGGCCTGTGTTATTGATGATTGCTGTAGGCGTTTCAAAAGAACATTTGAACATAAAGATTATTTTTTGGTGCCATTAGATGAACTTTGAGCAACTAAATTCCGGCAGCAGTGGCAATCTTTACACGGTCACTGCTGCCAACGGCAAGCGGCTGCTGCTGGAATGCGGGGTTACTTGGGATAAGCTCCAGAAGGGTCTTAATTTCGACCTGAGCCGGTTCGAGGGTTGCCTGGTCAGTCACCAGCACAAAGATCATAGCAAGTCGTTATGTGACGTAATGATCGCTGGCATAGATGTTTACGCCAACGAGGACACCCTTAATTCTCAGTTCGTGCTCGGTGATCGTCGGGCCATTACCATCTACGATAAGGACTTGATCGATTTTGATTCGTTCCAGGTTCTTGTTTTCGAGCTAATCCATGACGTTCCGATCGTGGGTTTTGTCATCTACGAGAAGAAAACCAAGGAACGATTGCTGTTTTGTACGGATTCTTCTCATGTTACGCAGCGGTTTGGTTATCCGTTCGATATAGTCGCGATCGAATGTAGTTACGATAAAGCGGTCCTGGACAGGATGCTCAAAGCCGGCGATATCGAAGAAGTTGTCGCGAGACGCCTTCTGACAAGCCACATGGAAAAGGATAATGCCAAGGCTTATCTTCGGAACCACTGCAATCTTGACAGATGCAGGGAGATCCACTTGCTCCACATGAGCGGGTTGAATATCGATAAACAGAAAACACAGAAAGAATTTCAAGCGGAATTCTTCATAACTACTTTAATTGTAGGGGATTAGGGCAATGGAAGATAAGCAAGTCGAGCAAGCCATTAGGTCTGCATTGAGCATTATAATGGATGCAGTTATCGAAACGATAGGAGTTGACGGTCATCAATGGAGCGATAGGCCATGCCAGACGTGCCAAGCTGTTTCTTCATTGATTGGCAAGCCTTATGGATGCTATTGGTATCAAGAGCAACGCAAAAACAAGAAATAGCATTTGACTTTTTCCAGGGATGGTGTATATTGTATAACGTGACACGTAAGAAAGTACAATTTAGCAGCGTTAATAAGTCCGCAGAGGTTCCTCACTGTATTTTCTTGTTTGGTGTCACACCCTCTTGCGGGCTTTTTTATTGGAGTAAATTATGGAAGCTGAAATCTCAATACAAATAGGGGAAACAAAACCCGACGAAAACCTTATTAAAGCAACTGAAGTTATGGGGTTTGAGCCAAATTGCTTAGACTACTTATGGGGCAATGTGTGCCATATTGGCGGATACAAAGAGGATGAATTTCGCGCCCTCTGTGGAGTAGGTGGTAATTCTGGTAGTTGGGGTTTTGCCGGCAGAGGTAACTTTGAGAGCGAAAAAGACGGCTGTAAGAACTGCCAGAGAAGGCTTAAATAAGGACTAACATGCAGGGATGGATCAAGATATGAGAAAAATTGTTAGAGATAGAATACTTAAGCGGGATGGCCATAAATGCTGTAGGTGTCCGAGTACGGAAAATCTCGAAATAGACCATATAATACCGCTTTCTAAGGGCGGTAGGCATGATGAAGATAATTTCCAGACATTATGTAGAACCTGTAACCGAAAAAAAAGCAACAAGTTTGATTTTGGTAAATTTTTCAAAGTTGGCGTAGAACCTGGGTGTATTTATATTCATAAAGACCTAGCTGACTACATGGCGGATTTAACGCCAACTGAATTTGTTTCCATTATTAGCTCAAAAATAAAAGAAAACGATGCTATTTTTGATAAAGTCAATTAAGGACGCCGATGATCCCCAACGGAGCCGTAATTTGGGCGAGACAAACAATAGATAGTGCTATTTTTAAAAAACCCGACAAGTGGTTTAAGATATGGTTTTTCATGGTCTGTAAAGCAAATCATAAGGAAACTAAGCAATTTAAGAGGGGTCAATGTTTCCTCAGTTATGCGCTAATTATGGATGGTACAGGATGTACGAAGTCTGTTATAGATCATGCAATACGTTGGTTAAAGCGATGTCAGATGCTTGTAACGACGAAGGCGACACGCGGATTCATCGTAACTATAGTCAATTACGACACTTATCAAAACCTAGACAACTATAGCGGCGACACCAAAAGCGACACGCCGGCGACAGAGAAGCGACAGAGAAGCGACACAAAAGCGACAGAGAAGCGACACTATAAACAAGAATGTAAGAATGTTAAGAATGATAAGAAAAATACTCTTGCTGGTGAGGTTAAGGATTACTGGAATGGCAAAAAGAACCTTCCGGGTGTCCGATTGCTCACAACCAAACGGAAAAATAAATTGTCCACCAGACTCAAAGAAGTGGAATTTGCTGAGAATTGGCAGTTGATAATTGATAAAATTTCAAATTCCCCTTTCTGTACCGGCGACAATTCCACTGGCTGGAAAGCTGTTTTTGATTGGATTATACACGATGAAGGCAATTATATGAAAGTTTTAGAGGGAAATTATGATAAACGAAACTCAACTCAATCACAAAAACGACCAGATCAAGGCCCGGCAGGTCAGAATAACGGAAACGATCAATACGACTATACAACGCATATCCGATAAGTGCGATCAGTGCGGTCAGAGGCCAAAGGCTGTTCGCAGCGATGTAACCGATACATGGTGTCAGAGGTGTATCGATATTTTTCACCGGGAAACCAACTTAAGAACCGGCAAGGTGATTAAAACCTTGCTTGAACTGGTCGGCGCCGACTTTATCGATGCCAGTATGGGCGATATTGACCCGCTTTATTGGCGAAGTATATTCGAAGCCCCCGGCGACATTTACCTCTACGGCGGGCTCGGCGTCGGCAAAACCTACGCAATGGCGGCACTTCTGAAAGAAAAGCTGTTTTCCGGCCATACCTGCGATAGCGTCAACTTCGACCTGTTCTGCAGCAAAGTCCGGTCCACCTGGGCCAAAGGCAGCAAAATAACCGAGTCGGAACTGATCGCCCAGATGTCAAACGTGGATTCTCTTTTCATCGATGATCTCGGGTTGCGCACAAAACAAGAGTCTGACTTCGCTTATGTCACACTGTTTTCAATTCTGAACAATCGACAAGCGGATCGGCTGCCGACATATTTCACTTCCAACAAGGATATCCAAACTTTATCGCAAACCTTTGATGGCAGAATCGCGAGCAGACTTGGAACCGCGACAATAATCCAAATGACCGGCCATGATCGCCGGCAGAAAGGGACGATATGCTAAAAACAGGAAATTATATGGAAATTTACATGACCCGGGACACTGAGAGCGGATATGTAGAGATTTGGAATCCCAATATTGGAATCATTAAGCAGCGTAGAAATAGAACATGCGTCCGTTTTGTTTCAGCGAAAACACTTGAGCATAGAGGTGTTCACAAAATAACAATAGGACGGCTTAGTTTTGCTCACCATGTTACCAATATGAAGGAAATTAATAAACAGTTCGGCTTCACCCCCCCACACGGCACAGCATGGATAGTAAATACAACAACTTTAAAACGAACACGTATCGATGAAGATATGGATTTAATAATCTAACCGGCCAGGATCGCCGGCAGAAAGCAGGTACAAAATGAAGAATATCCCAGACTACGACAAAGACCCCAAAGCCTTTGCCTTGTTTGTCGGGGTAGTATTGCTCGGTAAACCAGATCGGTGTTATAATGGCCGTGATTGCCAGTGTGGTAGACCGCATTGGACGCCGCCCAACTCTATCAACTGCAATAACTGGAATACAGCAATGAAGTGGCGGGATTGGGCTGTTGAGAATGATTGTGACGACAGCAGGCGTTTCTTCTTTATTGAAAAATTAGAAGATATATGGCGAAGCGGAGATAGGGAGTTATGTTTTGAGCAATGGATAATTTGCGACGCCCAACCCCATCACTACATCGAAGCTGTTGTCCGACTTGTGTTGAAAGGGAAAGGGTGAAAGTGGAAACTGACTTTGGTTTTACTGCACAAAGGGCAAAACTCTTAACATCGCGAAAATGCAATCTGGTTTATTGCATCATCGAGGATCACAAAGGACAGGAATGGCTTGTCAAGGCCGTCCTCGATGGCGGTAGAGTAATGATTGTGTATAAAGCGGGAACGGATGGCAAAGTAAGTAAACATATCGCCGCAAGTAAATATAAAAACTACAGAATAGTTCTGGACGAAAACGACGTGAAAGGATAGATAATGGAATATGACTACGAATTCACAATAGACGGCGAACCTCAAGCGCAGGGCAGGCCGCGAACAAGGATCATCCAGGGAAAAGGAGGCATGCCGGCCTATGCCACAATCTACGACGATCCCAAATCAGCAAAAGCCAAAATCTTATTCGCCTCCGCTGCCAGAGAGTACGCCCCGGAGAAACTCATTGACCAGGCGATCAGGGTCGATACTATCTTTTACATGCCGCGACCGAAGAACCACTACCGGACTGGCAAGTATGCAGACCAGCTAAAAGACACGTCGCCGGTACTCCACATTAAAAAACCAGACAGAGACAATCTTGACAAGCTCGTCCTGGATGCCCTTACCGGGGTTATCTGGACGGATGATTCGTTAGTATGTGACGGCAGGATCCAAAAGGTTTATGATCGGAAGCCAAGGATCGAGGTTAAAATAAAATTGTTAGACGAAAGCAAACAAAGTTTATTTTAAAGAAAGGCAGGTCAGAAATGGCAAAACAAAAAATGTTAATCGAAACCGGAGTGAAGATCACCAAGGCCCTCGAAAAAGCCCTCGAAGCTTACGTTGAGGACAGAGACGCACACAAAGCCGCAACCACAGCATTGATCGCAAGCAAAACAAAAGCCGTGGAGTTGGTCGAAAAAGGCAGCCTGAAACTCAATGACAAAGGAGTGATTGATTTCACCGGAAACGGATTTCCGCTCGTTTTCAAGCCGGGTGAGCTCAGTAAGGGATCATTTAAGTCAAAGGCTGTAGCAGAAGACGACGAGTAAGCAAGTTATGTCCCTGCCGCGAGTTCGGGTGTCACTCATTCGACTCGCGGTTAGGGGGTAAAGGAAAACAAAATGAAGTTGTTTATGGAAACCACCCAGGCGATGTCTGTCGAGATAACAGATACTGACAGCAACCAGTTGAAAGTCATTACGGTAATCGACGGGATCAAAGAGCAGAAGATAGTAGACCCCGGCGCAAGCGGGCTTGACTTTCTTAACAGCGGCATGGTTCTTGTTGGTAAGCTGAGGTTTATGGCGGACGAAGTATTTGCAGAACCTCCGCGAGATGAAGCCGGAAAATTTGGATTTGAAGTTGTAAAGTCGTAAGGAGCAAAACAATGAGTAAGATAAGAGTACTTTTATACATAACCCCCAAATTCAAATGGAAATACATCGTCAACTGGCTAATTACCATCTGGACAATGAGTTGGTACAGCCATACAGAGATATGGACGCCTGATGAACAAGGGTATTTTGATTACGAAGCAGTGAGGCGAAGGTACTCGGACGATGAGTATGAGGTTGTTGACACTGGGTTTCTTGGCACATGCTGGACAGCCACTATGCGGGGCAAAGCCAACGGCACTGTCAAGCGTGATGCCAGCGGGGTACTGAAACATCCTGAGCATTGGGATTATATTGAGATAGAAGTAACGGACAAGCAACAAGAGATTTTGGTTTGGTGGTTAGATAAGAAAGTCAAAGCAAATAAAGGGTACGCAAAGCGTGACCTACTTAAATTCGTCTCGCCAGTCCACTTTCCAGACCAGATCAGGGATATATGCAGCGAGTTAGGTAATAACGCCCTTGTTGTAATTCTGGTTTTGTTGGGCTTCGGCATAATCTCACCAAAGAAACTAGCCAAAAAACTAATAAAGTTGGGTCACGAGATAAAACCATTGAAAGGATAGTATGAGTCAAGAAGGAACCGTAAAACTCACTGACAGGCTGGAGAGCGTTATCACAACCTCGCGTATGTGCAAAGAAGTGACTTATGCGGAATTGTGCGGAGCGTTAGAAATGATTAAATTCAGCGTTTTACAGGAAGCATTTGACGATAGTGACGACGAGGATTAAATAAAACATGAGCAAAGAATTTACCGTCTATAGAATACAAGACAGGGATGGCAGAGGGCCGTGGAAGCCGGGGTTTTCTGCTATGTGGGTAGAAGACAGAGATGACTTTGACACTTTAAAGCCATGGATGTATGAATTTGGCCCGATACACGAAAACGCGGATGATGATGAGTATATTGGTTGTGGGTGCAGGACAATACAACAGTTAAGAAAATGGTTTACACCCAGTGAGTACGCAACATTGCTTGCGTTCGGCTATAGATGCGTTAGGATGACAGCGAAAAGGGCGTTGGGTGATTCAAATATACAGTGCTTATTCACAAGAGACATTCCGCTTATGGTAAACGCTAAAAGAATAAAACTTTATTAAAGGATAGTATAATGGCAAAAGAAACAGAAATTAACAGTAAGCTCTTTAAGTGCCTTAATTGTGGTTTTGAATGTACTATTGTTGACTCGCAAAATCTGGAGGTGGGTATCGCGGAATGCCAAAACTGCAATACAAAAGGATTAAGGGAAGTCAAACAGGGAGCTAACATGAGCAAGGAAACAGAACTTAATGCGTGTCAATTTTGTAAAAGCACATCGGTCCAAATAATAAAAAGGCAATATACGTCTTTGTGGTATTCTCAGTGTCGTAATTGCGAAGCTAGGGGGCCAGAGACAAATAGAGGGCCGCAAAAGTGTGGTGAGCTTTGGAACACCCGCCACGCCGACAAAGAGCTAGTTCATTCATGGTGTAATCGGTGCGGCTCATTAGTCGTTGGTGACATAAATCATGGATGCGATAAATGTGGAAACCATGACCTCAATTATTTCGTAGTTGACATTGAATTGATAGAACTCAAAACCCGCCACGCCGACAAAGAGCTTGTAACGCAACCATATAAGCCAGAAGATTTAGAGACCAACAGAATGTATCTTGTATGTGATGCGAATGACGATTATTTGGTAGCTTTTTGGGTAGGGGATATGTGGGATTCGCCTGAGCGTGGATTTTTGAAAGTTGGCGAAGTGGCTTTTTGTGTGGGCCCCATCAAGGAGAAACCATGAAACCAGCCCTACTCACAATAATATTACTGCTAGCCGGATGCTCTATCCATGAATCAAAAGAGACACTGAGAATCTTAATACCTCCTGAAAAGCCTCAGATTGCCATAGAATACGAATCAAAGGTTTGGCAGGGGCTATTGCTGTATTTCTCCAAGAACCGTCAGGTGAGGCGAAAGACCCCCCTGTCGACGCTGTTTGTCGGTGATATGGAGGCAATGCCAGACCCAAACGCCCTAGAGCCTCTAGGTAGGGGCATAATTGAGGGGCTAATTAAACTAAAATAACATGCCTCCGGGTAGGTTAAGCCCCTGCCGTAGAGATGACGGCCTCTCGGCAGGGGCAGTAGTAAGGAATGATAATGAAAGTCTTGAACTTATATGCTGGTATTGGTGGAAACCGTAAATTATGGGGAAGCGATCACGACATTACCGCAGTAGAAATAAACCCAGAGATTGCAGCTGCATATTCTGATTTCTTTCCCGACGACAAAATTGTTGTAGGCGATGCACATATTTATCTACTTGAAAATTACAAAGACTTTGATTTTGTATGGAGTAGCCCACCTTGTCCCAGCCATAGTCGAGCAAGGTATGGGTTCGGTGTTTGTGGTCATGGATACGATTATATTTACCCCGACATGGCATTGTATCAGGAGGTAATTTTGCTTACGCACCAATGCCGAGAAATTAAATGGTGCGTGGAAAATGTATTGCCATACTATGACTATTTGATAAACCCGACAGTTATTTTAGGCCGTCACGCTTACTGGGCCAACTTTTTCATAAAACTGAAGAAATTCTCAGTCAATGGAATGATCGCCGGGAATACCAAAGCACCTGGACCCCTCAGTTCTTATAGGGTAATAGGAGAAAAAGCGTACCTTAAACAAGTTACAGGCTTTGATTTAGATAAATACTCCGGTTTTGACAAGAGGAAAACATTACGAAATTGTGTGGAGCCAAAAGCAGGGTTGCATATCTTTGAATGTGCATCAATTGATGAATCACAAGAGCAAGGAACTTTATGGAGTAAAATAAAATGAACAAGAAAACAGCAAGAAAAACGGGAGTCCAGGAACTTAATGGTTGACAGAGCAGGGAATTGTGTTATAGTTTGTATGGCTAGGGTAGCCCCCGAAAAGCGATACATCCTGAATCGCCTGCCATACATTTTAATTCAGGACAACTATTACAGGAAATAGTATTATGAAAAAGATAGCACTCACACGCGGCAAATTCACATTAGTTGACGACTCTGATTACAAAGAGTTATCCAGGTGGAAATGGAATGCACACCGTTCAGAATGCGGTTTATGGACGGCCCAAAGGAGAAACAGCGAGGACAAGATTGTTTACATGCACCGCCAAATTTTAGGACTTGTCCCAGGTGACGGAAAAGAAGGCGATCACAAAAACCACAATAGCTTGGATAACAGGCGATCCAACATTCGGATATGCACCCGGTCACAAAACGCCCAAAACACCCGAAAGATCAAAAGGGAAACTTCGAGTCAGTTCAAGGGCGTGTGCTGGAATAAACAAAGAAGCAAATGGAGGGCAAGAATAAATGTCTGTGGTAAGGATATTCATTTGGGCCTTCATAAAGACGAAATACGTGCTGCCGAGGCATACGACGAAGCAGCGAAACAATACTTTGGTGATTTTGCATGTGGGAATTTCTTATGAAAAATAAAACAGGAACACGCGAATGGAGCGAAAGAAGTCTCAATATTACAGCCGGCTGCCCCCACCGATGCAGATATTGCTATGGCCGGTTCGATGCCGTTGTCCGTTACAAGCGGATGACACAGGAACAATGGGACAATCCAGTAACCGACCAGAAGAAAGTCGACAAAGACTATCGCAAGCATTATGACGGAGTGACGATGTTTCCCACGGTTCACGAAATAACCTCTTCAAATTTGAGCGAGTGCATGTGCGTACTCCGCAAGCAGCTTGATCTCGGTAATAAAATACTGATCGTCAGTAAGCCTCATTGGGATTGTATTACTGTGATCTGCGAGGCTTTCATGGAGTATCAGGACCTGATCGAGTTCCGCTTTACCATCGGATCCACCAAAGACGACGTTCTT
>SDBU01001793.1_pt1 | contig 29770 bp, 28 predicted proteins | sample 2277071 | NCBI WGS metagenome assembly SDBU01 (sample SAMN10397929, study PRJNA504765) | marine sediment metagenome | isolation source: marine sediment core GS08_GC12, 126 cmbsf | place: Arctic Ocean: Gakkel Ridge, Loki's castle | collected 2008 | reverse complement strand
GGCTGGGCAGATTGCTAGTGAGGTAGTCGATAGAGTTAACAAAGTATGGCAGCAACAAGCTAGTATTACTCCTAGTTTCGCCGAAAGGAAACTACCGACCGTGATTGAGGTATACCAGCTTCTGCCCAAGACGAACTGTAAGAAGTGCGGCTATGTCACGTGTTTGGCTTATGCTGCTGACTTACGTAACAGCACTGTAGGATTGGAGCAGTGTCCGACTCTGTTACAGCCTGAGTATACCGAAAACAAAGACCGCTTGTTTGGTCTGTTCTCAAAAGATTAGACTGTCTGTGTCAGTTGCCTCTCTAAAAAGGAACGATTCAAGGTGTAGTTTTAGCTCACTCTATTTCAACTGGTTGTATTAGGATAGGTTCATAAACTACCGTTCCCAGAGACGGGTCGTGGCGGCTATCACGAATCTTATATTCAATGTCAGCTAAATCTGTGGTCCCCCACCAATTGTTTATGGTATTGATTGACTGGTCCGACCACAACGAGATATTGGGGTAGCTATTGTCACAGATATTATTTTTCTCTATATTCGGAGAGCCAGTAAAAGACTCCTCTAGGAGAATACCCGTGTGATTATCGGTAACTGTATTATTGTTGATAGTTGGGGAAGAATTACCCATTATATTAATTCCAGCACTGTTGCACCGAGAAACGTGGTTATTGCTTATTAAAGGCGAACAATCAGTCACAGATATTCCAGAAATTGCATCATCTCTGCCCAAAAGGATAGATGAAAAATAAATGGGCTCGCCGCGGTAAGTCCAGTTCTGACTGGATCCACGGGGCGAACTTATGGAGTTATAGCGTACAACTGCGTTAGTGTTAGGCCCTATCACGCCAATACCTGAATCGTTATCTATAAAGGTATTATATTCTACAGTCGGTTCCTATAGGCTTTAAAGGATTATCTACCTTTCTTGTCTAACCGCGAAGTGTGTCAGTTCTAGTATGATGGTTACATTCGTTGGTTAGTTACCTTCGCTGACCTCTATTCCTAGGAGTTCCTCCCAAAGGTTCACAATAGCCGGCTGAGAAAGGCTCCCTCTACCTGATGCCCTAGCTGCTTTGAAAATCTCGTGTGTTAATGAAGTCACTGGAATCGGCACATCCTGCTCCTTGGCTAGGGATAAGGCATACCCAAGATCCTTCCAGTGGATGTTGACCGTTCCCCCTGGCTTGAAATCCCTTTTCAACATTGCGGGAACACTGACATCCAGAACCTTCGAGCCAGCCCAGCCATTGCGAATCGCCTCATAAAGGACCTTCGGATTCAGGCCGCTCTTAGTACCCAGAGAAAAACCTTCGGATACGGCGACAAATGCCACTCCCACTATCAGATTATTGACCAGCTTTGCTACTTGGCCCATCCCGCTTTCACCCATCCTGACAATGGTAGTACCCATGGGATTCAATCTTTCAAGACACTGCTTGAAAACCGCTTCGTCACCCCCCACCATTATCGACAGTGTCCCGTCTATGGCAGCCTTTTCTCCCCCGCTGACAGGAGCATCTAAGAGGGATATTCCCTCGGCAGCCAGCATCTTAGAGATCTCCTGTGTAATCTTAGGTTCTGTGGTACTAGTATCGATAATGATACTCCCTCTCTGCATGTTTTGCATGAGTCCGTTGCTGCCAAGTATAACCTCTCTTACTACCACCGAGTCAGGCAGAGAAAGCAGGACAGTCCTGGCAGACCTACCTACCTCCGCAAGATCCTGGGCTTTCTGCAAACCCGCCATGGCCTGTATTTTGGCATTATCTATGTCAAAGACAATCATGTCATACCTTGAACTGAGGCGTCTTGCCATAGGAGCTCCCATTACGCCCAAACCAATGAAACCTACCTTGTCCATCATCCTTATCCTCCCTATGATAGCTTTGTACTCTCCCCAGCATTCCCAGTCACGGCCCCTTGAGGATTTCACTACCCTACGCAGTACGTCATCATTACCCACGTTACCCGGATATACCACATAGGGAATATCTTACCAGCACCATTTGGTCCCAGGAGACCGAAAACTTCACCCTCTTCAATAGCCAATGAGATACAATATTAGCCCGTGGACCGTTTCTCTATTGTTTTACTGAGTTTTGGATCTGAGGGAGCGATGGTCTAGTTTTCCTTCATTTCAAATTAGTATTGTTAATGAATACTGATGAGCTATACAGTCTAATGATACCCTTATCAGGTTTGTTAATACAACATACTGTGCTACCTGAGTCCCTCTAAACCTGGCTAGCTTGCACAATTCATGCTTCAACATTCTCATAGTGCCTCACTTGATTGTCCATCCACCATCAACCGATAGAACATGCCCAGTAATCATATTGGCAAAGTCCGAACCCAAGAAAAGGGCAGCATAAGCAATGTCCTCTGGTTCTGCCATCCGACCAAGTGGGATGCTTTCAATAACGTACTTTTTGAAATCTTTATCTTTAAACATTCCTTCAGTGAGGGGAGTTCGAACAAAAGTTGGTGCGATAGCATTAACGTTGATATTATATTTGGCCCATTCATAAGCGAGGGCCCGTGTCAGCTGGTTCACCCCACCTTTGCTTGAGCAGTATGCAGCTCGTAGCGGCAGCGCAACAACACCAGCTTGGGAAGAAATGTTTACTATCTTACCACTACCCCTCTTTATCATTTCCTTTCCTGCTGCTTGGCACAGAAAAAACATAGCCTTCAGATTAATATTCAAGATGTCATCCCAATCTTTCTCGGTAACATTTTCAGCATTTTGGGGTCTATTGATGCCAGCACAGTTGATAAGGATATCGATACTACCCATCCTATCAATAACTGAATCAATCAGTTCTGTAGATGCGCCGGGGCTGGTGATGTCTAAAACCTTGTAATGGTTTGGTATATTGTTTTGACTCAGTAAATCAGACAGTTTTCTCAACTTGTCTTCTTGGCGACCATTAAGAAATACGTCTGCCCCAGCAACTCCAAATTTTTCTGCGATGGAACTCCCAAGACCTCCTGTGGCACCAGTTACGAGTGTAACTTTGCCGGAGAGCGAAAATTCTAGCTTTCTCATTCTGCATACCTTTCCATTCTTATTCTGTATGTTACCTTAATTAAGCATCACACTTTTAGATCTCCTTCAACTCACAAATCTACGGGGTCAATTATCAGTACTCTAGGGTATTACCTAATTAGATATTCAGGTAATGATTTAGCATGAGATGACCTGCCCCCATAGAGTATACCACTCTTTAAGTTAGAGCTACCGGTAAAAAAGGAATCTTTTTATTCACAAAGTGAATCCCTGCCTTCCCTGCTGCCTCGATGCACTGGCAAATCCGCTCAATGTTATGGTCACGCTTTGATGATGTCTTGAATACGATATTCGATCCTCTCACTTCCTCTGGGTTCTTTAGGCTCCCAGAAGACAGGCCCGAAGCCGCCAACTTTAGATCGAATGGCTCAACATACTCTCGAAAGCTCACTAGAGCATCAGCGTTCCAAAAGCCTTCTTCTTCTAGGCTCATCTCTCTGAAACTCGGTCTCACCGGAAGGTATGCACCGACGTACTCTAGACCCATCTGTCTGCAAAAAGTCAGATCTTCATCCGAACCAACATTCTGCATTCCAACATGCAACCCTTTGATGCTAAGCATTGCTGGAACTTCAAACCTCCTTAAGAACTTAGTCAGTTCCAAGTTTAATCCAGATCATGTCACTTCTCTTCTCTCTTTCCTCTTATGATATCCTCAATCCTCTTTCCTTAGCTATTACCTGTCCTTTATCGGCAATAATGGCAGCAAATATCTTAGTTGGTATTTCCCATTTCAACTCGCGATAGGGCATAGGGTCAGTGCGCCATTACGTTAGAGTAACATGGTTCCCCTGGATGCAGGTCACCCCGTCGCCTTCCTGACCATAATAGCAGACGAAGAGTCGGCTGGGTGCGTACTCGACGGTCGTGGGGTAGCCGAGGTCGGAGTTGGGCAGGTTATCGCGAATCACGATCTCCCGGTCGATTTCCCAGGTTCGGCCGCCGTCTTTAGAAAGGCAAGCACGGATGCCGAAGCCTGCGCCTATCTCTATACGACTGGCCTTACTGCGCCCTTTGACCACGACTGGACGCAAATCTACCTTTACATCGCTGGCAAAACCTATACCCGAGAGAAAAAGGCTGAGATGCCAGATGATATCCGGGTAGAATCCCTTAATGATGACCAGATGAGAGACCTCAATCGGCTCAAGACGTGGCTCTATCAGAAGAGGACGATAGTGAGGTTAGACCGAGAGCGAGCTGAGAGGTGCCAGAAGAAAGAGGAGGAGACAGCCAGGAAAGAGGCAGCACAGCCAGCACTGTTTGACTTCTAGTATATTACTAGGTGGTATATGGCTACGGGTCAGGACCACAAATCCCGACCCCCCTTTTTGTCTTGCCTGAGGCTAGCGAGCCGCGAACTTCGACAGCGCCTCCACATCTATCTCGATGCCCAGGCCTGGCTTGTCGGGTATATCCAGCATCCCATCCTCACCAAGCTGGAAGGGTTCGACCAATAGCTCGTCGATGTAGGGCGTGGGCGTCAGGTACTCCACCCAGCGCGCCTGGTTAATGGCTGCGTTTAGCTGCAAGTCGGCGGCCAGCCCTATGGCCGTGTTCCAACCGTGGAATACCACGAGGATGCCGAGGTCATTGGCCAGCCAGGCGATGCGACGTCCCTCAGAGATTCCCCCGACGGCGGTCAGGTCTGGCTGGAGCACGTCCACCGCCCGCTGGGATATCCAGGGATAGAAAGTCTGACGCTTGCGGAGGCATTCGCCGGTGGCTATCCAGACGGGAGAGGCCTGACGCAGCGTTTTGTAGCCTTCCAGGTCATCGTCCTTAAGGGGCTCCTCGAACCAGACCACGTTGTACTCTTTGAGCATGTGGGCGGTGTTTATCGCCCACTTAAGGTCGTTATGCCAGAAGGCGTCGCTGCCACCAGCATCCACCATCAAGTCGCATTCTTCACCTATCGCCTCTCGCGCCGTCTTCACCATCGCCTCGTCGGTCCTGGCATCTATACGCCCAAAGGGATGCCAGCCCAGCTTAAAGGCACGAAAACCCCTCGCCTTGGCCCTCTGCATTCGCTCTGACATCTCAGGTCTGTTAATGCTAAAATTATGAAAGCTCTGGGAAGCGTAGGGCTTTATCTTCTCGCGGAAGCGGCCACCCAGGAGCCGGCTCACCGACCGATTGGTAGCCTTGCCCAAAATGTCCCACAAAGCGATGTTTATCCCGCTGATGAAGGTGGTCAGCACGCCGCCACGTCCGAACCAGAAGGTAGACTGGTGCAGTCGTTCGGTGACCTTTTCAACCTCCAGGGGGTCCTCGCCAATGATGAGCTCGGAGAGATAATCCAGGGACGCCCTCACGAGGTCAGCGGTCATATAGCAGCTACCCCAGCCATATATTCCCTCATCCGTGTCGATGCGGACGAGGCCGTGCCTACCGTAGGCCTGGTTGTCCAGGGGGAAGACCTCTACTTTCGTTATCTTCATCCTTTCACCTCCTTAGCACCTGCCCGGCGCGTATGCCGGTGTACTCCTGTCCTTCTATAACCACCTGTCCGTTCACGATGACGTAATGAATGCCTACGGGATAGAAGCTCTTGACCTTCTTGGGGTCAGCGTCCGGGCTGCGCAGAGCCACCGTGTCCTTGTCAAAGACGGTGATGTCGGCCCACTTACCCTTCTCAATGGTGCCCCGGTCGGTTATTCCCAGCCGCTGCATGGCAAAAGAAGACATCTTCCTGATGGCCTCCTCCAGGGTCATGAGCTTCTCGTCGCGCACGAACTGTCCAAGGACACGTGGAAAGAGGCCGATGGTGCCGGGATAGCGCGTCTCCTTCAGGTGCCTCAGCTTGACGAAGTCGTACTCGGTGGCCGGGTCGTAAAGACCGGTGTCCACGCTAGGAAAGATGCAATAGGGCCATGAGGCCGTGCGGAAGTGCTCATCATCGATGTAGTCATGGATAAAGTGGGGCCCCTTGCCCTTCTCGGCAATGGCAAGATCGAACAATGCGTCCTCGAATTCAATTTTGCGCTCCACCGCCACAGCGGCCACCGTCTTGCCCTCCAGGCTCCTGTCATGAGGGCAGTCGAAAATGACGACCCTGTCCCAGGCGCGGCGGAAGGGGACACCGCCAGGGCCGAATCTACCCTGTGGGTGCCACGGGTCGGTGGTACGCATACGATGCTTGAGCTCCGCCCTGCCCTCGGGGGTGCTCATCCGCTCCATCAACTGCTCTGGAGTGTAGTGGTATATCTGTAAAAAGTTGGCGGCGGTAGCGGAGCCATCGGGGAAGGCCTCGCTGTCGCAGGCGATGTCTATTCCTCGCCCCCTGGCTTTCTCCAACATTCCTATCTTCATTACGGCGTTGCCCAACACGGGGTACTTGCTCTGCATATGGGAGATGTGAGCACGGACTCCCGATCGCTCGCCGATATTGATGATCTCTTCGGTGGCCTCGATGTTGGTCTCCCGTTCGCCCCGTATATGCGAAGCGTAGAGGCCATCACGTCTGGCAACCACCTTGCACAGCTCCACCAGCTCGTCGGTATTTGACCAGCACCCCGGTATGAACACCAACCCCGACGACATGCCGAAGGCGCCCTCGTCCAGGCATTTCTCCAGTAGGGCCTTCATCTCCTCCAGTTCGTCCTGAGTGGCGGTCCGCTGTTCGTGGCCCATCACGGAGGTGCGTAGGGCGCCGTGCCCTACCAGCTCGACGTAGTTGACACCGGGGCGCGATTTCTCGACCTCCTCAAGGAAGTCGCCGAAGCTCCAGGTCAGCTCGGGGAACCGCTCCTTCAGCACTGTGAACGTTGGGGTCTCACGCACCTTCCCCTGTCTCAGCAGCTCCGTGGCCAGGCCCCGCATAGGCGCGGGAGACATACCGCAGTTGCCGGATACGGTGGTGGTACAGCCTTGAATCAGCAGGTTCAGGCCAATGGAGTAGTCCAGCACCGTCCAGTCGGCGTGACCGTGGATGTCCACCCATCCCGGGGAGATACATAGCCCCTGGCAGTCGAGTGTCCGGGCAGCCTGACTGCCAGCCAGGTCGCCCACAACAGTTATCTTACCGCCCTCTACCCCCACATCTACACGGGACATAGGGCTTCCCGTCCCATCAAGGACAGAGCCTCTTCTTAGAATCAGGTCGAACATTTCGAACCTCCTAGGCGCTTGTTCCTAGATTACACCCATTTCCTTCAATGCTTCTTTGAGTTCTTGCTTTTCCTCGTCAGTCAGGTCCTCCATCGGCAGTCTCAACGGACCTCCGTGTAATCCACAGATATCCATCGCTGCTTTACCGATACTCATGTACATGTAGTTTGTCCTAAGGCCTTCGGGTATAATGGAAATGGACTCCCTCTTTCTATTGAATTTTGGCAGAAGGTTCCATAGTGGCAATTGCTTTCTCAGGGCTTCGAGTGCTTTCTTGAAATCCCCTGACGCAACTGCCTCATAGACTGCATAGCTCGAGGCGGGAGCGAAATTTGCAGGGAAACTTACAAACCCCTTATATTTAAGCCCGTAGGCAGCTGCTCCAACATAGAGGATCTCGCCCTGTCCGGCTATTAAGACCATATCCTCAGGGTCAATCGTCAGAGCTTTGAAGGCATAGTCAGCGGCATGGGTTGCGTTGTCCTTGACAGCGATGATATTTTTGATTTTGGCTAGCCTCGCCATCAAATCGGGAGGAATTAGTGTTCCCGAAACATCGGGGTTGTTATATACCATGATGCCAATGTTTACCGCATTGGCCACTGCCTCAAAATATCGGTACATTCCCTCCTTGCTCGGGGTGTGGTAATAGGGTAGTACCACCATGGCACAGTCAACACCAGCCTCTTCGGCATATTTGACCATCTCTATTGTTCTCTCCGCGCCTGTCAGACCCACTCCAGCGACCACCGGTACCGTCCCGCCGACGGTGTCAACTACGGTTTTAATGACTCTCTTCTGCTCTTCAAGTGAATTGGCATAGAATTCCGTGGTACTACCATTCGTCATGATTACCACATCTTTATTGCCACTCTTAGCAAAATCAACTAAAAACTGGGTATTCCTTTTCAGCCCCTCTACATCCAACTCTTTGTTCTTGGTGTAAGGACAATACTGTACCGGTATGATGCCCTTCAACTTTTTCTTTAGCTCGTTCAAAGTCATTGACACCTCTAAGTCCTCCTTTTTCTTTTTACCTTCCCAAAAAATCGTTATTGGCTCTTTGATTAGCTCTGGCGCTGCTTGCACCATTCCTGAAAGTCGGCTTCGATCTCATCTGACCATGGATGAACGTAAACCACATCCGCTCTGTACTTATGCTCTAGCATCCTTTGCTTCCTAAATTCATCATGGAGACGAACACCCTCAGAAGCCGTAATTACTTCCTCGACCAGATGTGGCGGTATGAAGATGACCCCCTCAAGTGTTCCCAGTACTATGTCACCCGGGAGAACAGTAACCTCACCTATCCGCGTTGGCCCATTCAAACTGCTCAATGTGCAATATAATGCACCACCCACGCCGGGGTCAAAGCCGCGGCAGAACACATTTATGTTAGGTGCATCGAACACCCCCTCAGGATCACGTATGCCGCCATCGATGACCAACCCAGCTCCTTTCTGGCTGGAGACACCAGTGGCAAGGTTATCTCCGATAAAGGTATTCTTTACCTTGCCGGATAGGTCAACCACAACCACATCGTTCTCTCCCACAGCGTTAAGTGCCCACCTGGCCGGGGCAAGGTGCAACCCTTCACGTTCCCCTTGAGCCTTTACTACATCATCCAGGTCGGGGCGAATCGGCACCATAGTGGCAGTTATAGCCTGCCCTACTAAAACACGGTCAGGATGCAGATTAACCAAGTTTCCCTCAAACTGAAAGTTATAGTCATGTTTCCGCAGAACTTCCCAAGCCTCTTCCGTTGCGACCAGCTTCATACGCTCTATCAGGTCATTGGGGACCTTGGGACGACCATCGTCAAAGCGGTCAAAAGGATTGAGAGGGGTGAGTGAGATAATATCTTCACGGTCGCTAAACCTCATTATAAACTTACCTCCTTCATTATTTATCCTGTGTCAACCGTCAGCAACTCTCTCGATCTTCCTGATACAATGCTTTTTAGTGAAGCGTCTGGGCAACCTCTTCCGGCCTAGCCACGACCCCTTTCACTGTTTTTTGCTGGCCCTTCTGGAGAGTCGGGCTCACTTTTTACTGTAACTCCTTTTTTCACTCTCAGCCCATACCTGCCCTCACGGTAGACCGACAACGATTCACCTCAATTCAAAGCAGTTAAGAAAGGAATTTGGCAGAAGTTAGCCATTTTTCACCCTTAAGGACTTATCACTTACGAAATATATGCCTGATTAATAGCCGGTCTTCTCGATACTCTCCGCCAAGCCCTTCATATAGCCAATGCCAAGTACCTTACCCAGCACCCTGTAAGCGGAGGTACCTGTGCTGATACGGTTATCAAATTCCATTGTGGGAGCATGGTCAGGTCGCATCGGTCCTTCAAAGCCAACTTCGTAGAAAGCCTTCATCGCTTCGAACATATCGACCCTGCCTGTAGGGTCATCGTGGAAGACTTCCTGGAATCCTCCCGGTTCTTTTACGGAACCTATCACATTTCGGAAATGGGCGAAGAAAATCTTTTTCTTTTTACCGAGGTGGCGTATCGCAGCCGGGACATCTATGCCCATCTCAGCAAAACATCCCTGACAGAAGGTTATTCCTATGTTATCACTGGGTACTATTTCCATTAGACGGTCGAATGCTTCCACACTTCTCAGAATCCTGGGGAAGCCTTGTATCGACGATATTGGTGGGTCACAGGGGTGAAAAATAATGACGACCCCTGCCTTTTCAGCTGTGGGGAGAGTCCCTTTGAGGAAGTAAGCCATGTTTTCCCATACCTCCTCTTCAGTATAGGTACCATACTTGCTGGCCGGAGGCACATTCTTAATATCATCATAGTCGAACGCAGTTGATGTTGCCCCCCCTCTTGTGGGCTTGTCAAGATATGTCCTCCACCAGGCCATATTAGGTAGGGCTGGCATAGGTTGCGCTTGAACAACTTTAATACCCGCCTCACCCAAATTCTTCAGTGACTTGCAAAAGTTTTCCAATTGTTCGTCCCGGCCGGGCAGGTTCCAGAATATCTTGTCCGCTCTGGGGGCACCCTCGAACACCTCAAATCTGAGTCCATCTCTTTCGACTTGCATCTTATCCTGCATTATATCAACGTATTCCCAGACTTCGGATTCAGGTTGCAGTTGGGGTGCTCCACCAATAACATCGGTACACCCCAGTTGTTTCATTAGTCTTCGATTCTCCGGCAGAAGATGGCCGCCGGGGAGTATCACAGCAAACCTCATCTTAGGCATAGTTAAATACCTCCTTTGTCCAGAATCCAGGTCTAATATGAAGAGAGGGGAGAAATGACGCTCCCCCCTCTTAACCTGTTACTTATCCCATATTGGGGATTAATGGCTTCGGCTGCCTAATACCCCATATCTTCCTTCAGGTCCTGGTCAATCCACATGAAGGGAAAGAGAGCGGCAAAACCACCATCGTCCTGAAGGCTAAGCTCACCATAGTAACCCTTTACCCATGGCCACCAGTAGTTTCTTGCCAGGTCGTAGTGTAGTTGTAGCTGATCAACATCCGGCAGCGCCAGTAAGAGTATTTCCTGAATCAGGGGGACTCGCGCAGCAGCATCGAGCGTTGTGTCTAGCTCGTACATAATCGCATCAAGCTCATCGTTCCTATACATCGAGCGGTTAAAAAGCCCGGTCGACCTCATAAAGACATCAATAGCTGCAACAGGGTCCACAATCCCACCGGCATCGAAATACGCGCCATGGTACTGTACCTCAGGTATAGGGAATCCCGCATCCTTATAGATGATAGCTGAAAGAGCCTCTAGTTCAAGGTCAACGCCAATCTCTGACCACTGGTCCTTGAGCAGAGCGGCTTCATCGTTCCACGCTTGCGATTCGGCGTTAAACATAAGATTTGTCTTAAAGAAAAAGCCATCATCACCAGCGGGACCAAAAACATCTTCCAGCATCTCCCTGGCTAGTGTCGGGTTATACTCAAATAGTATTTGGATATCTGCAGGCAGGTCTTCCAAGGGAATGTAAGCTGGATCGTCGGGGACGACCGGATAGAAGAGCAGTGGCGTCTCAGTTACCATCGCTGCCGCCTTAAACTCCATTAGGTCGGTGCCAATCGCCACCGCTCGCCGAACGTTCACATCATCGAAGGGCGGCTCGTCAGTCCTAAGGTATATCCTCGTGCCTGCCCCACTGGGGAAGTTGAATTGTTCCATCTCAGGAGCTACTCTGTCAAACATATCCCAGTACGTGATGGGCGCCATCCTCCCTAGGTCAAGCGCCCCCGTCTGCAGGGCGGCCATTTGAGTGGACAGGTCGGGAATGATGGGGCGTACCAGCCGGTCTACAAATGGCATTTGATATTCCACACCGTTGACGGTCGTCTTCCCATGGTAATTAGGGTTCCTTACGAAGCTCATGTGAGAACCAATCACATACTCTTCGAACAGAAATGGCCCGGTGCCTACCTGATTTTCCCACTTACCAGCACCAGCAACTATCATTTCAGGTGGACCAACTAGGGAGCGGTCCTCGTAGCCAATGTAATACGCTATCATGGGAGAAAAGTGCTCCAGTTCGATAACAAGCGTGTACTTAGATGTGGTATATACCGCGGAAGCTGGATCCTCAACATTTACGAAGCCCTCGAATCTCCCGTACCACGGGCTTTCCAGGAACTCGATTATGTCAGCGACCATATCCGCCGCAGTAAATTCCCTGTTTTCCATCCAATCCACGTTGTCCGCTGCCCAGTAAATTCCCGGTCGCACGTTCCACACTAGCTTGTCAAGACTAGTCTCCCAGCTCTCAAGCAAAAGGCCCCTCATGTATAGCTCAGGTATATACGATAGTGATGTAAACGTAGTTTCACCGGTGCCCCTGGGCCCATAAGTCTCCACGTCGCCCATAACTGGCCTCTCTAGGATATTTTCGAGCCACCAGAGTGCACCATATTGGACCTTCGCGAAAGCTGGATCTGGTGGGTCGGATGTCCCCCCCAATATGGTGAGCGTCCCACCATATGGCGAAAAGGCTTCCTCCTCCTCTTCTTCCTCTTCCTCCTCTTCCTCCTCTTCCTCTTCCTCTTCTTCCTCTTCCTCTTCTTCTTCCTCCTCTTCCTCCTCCTCTTGCTCCCCTGGTACTGCCTCAGCACAGGAGGACAACACTAAAGCGGCCACCAGTAAGAAGCTCAGCCCCAACCACAAGACTTTCCTTTTCATTTCTTCTCCTCTCCTTTCGTTTTTAATAACCAACCCTTATTACTAATTTCATTTACTGTCACATTTTTTAGACCTCCTTCAACCGACAAGATTTCTCATTTATTAGTAGCTTGTTTTTATTATAGTCTTATTGGCTGCTTTGTCAACCCTGCTCTAGATAGCCTTTCTTATGGCTTCTTTTTTACTCTCACCCCATAGCGCCCGATGCCGCCCCTCAACCTCGGGTCCGCTATATCTCTCACTGCATCGCCAAACATATTTATAGAATAAACTGTGATAGCCAGAGCCAGACCTGGCCATACCCCTATCCACGGGGACAGGAACATATAGGTGCGCCCAGACCCACTGAGCATACCTCCCCAGGATGGGGTCGGAGGAGGGATACCGTAGCCGAGAAAGCTCAGGCCAGCCTCAGCTAGAATTATCCCCGGCACCCGGACGGTAAACAGGATAATTATGGTAGCCACAACATTGGGCAGGATATGTCGGGTAAGTATTCTGGTGGTGGAACAGCCAATAGCCTCCGCCGCCTGCACATATACATTCTCTCTAATGGCGATAACAGCACCTCTTATTATCCTGGATCCGCCAATGCCCCAGCTAATCCCTAAAGCAATGATTATTGTCCACAAACTTGCCCCCATGATGCTGACCAGGAGAATTATAACAATTAGACCAGGTAAACACATCCAAGTATCAACGAACCTCTGCACTACGAGGTCAACTTTACCACTCATGTACCCGGACACAACACCTATAAGTGTAGAAATAGCCGTAGCTATAGTTGAAGCAGACAAACCTACAATCACCGAGACACGAGCCCCGAAGATGATACGAGACAATAAGTCTCGCCCCACGTTATCTGTGCCCAACCAGTGCTCGGCTGATGGTGAATCCAGGAAACCTCCCGCCCAAGTTTCATTCATGCCATAGGGGGCTATAAAGTCGGCGAAAATGCCTGTCAGCAGCAGGATCAGGGTTATAATCCCGCCCACCGTACCCAGCGGCTTCTCCTTTACCAGCCTTATCAAGAAATCAACCAGCCAGAAGTGCCTCTTTGTCTCGGCTGCTCTCCCTGATGAGCTATCGGCCATACCATTTACCCATTTTTTTTATTTTTTCCTCTATCGATAACGAACCCTGGGATCTAGATAGCCGTAGCTTAGGTCAACTATTAGATTGACTAGCATCAGGCCGACTGCATAGATGGCCACTACTCCGGCAACTACCAGCTTGTCTCGCCCGCTAATAGCAGTGAACAGTAGGCGACCCATCCCGGGTAGCATAAATATATTCTCTATAATAACCGTGCCCCCAATGAGCACAGGCACCCCCAGTCCTACCGCACTGAGTATCGGGATCAACGCATTCCTCAAGGCATGCCTCAGGACGACTACCCTCTCCCTCAGCCCCTTTGCCCAGGCCGTCCTGATATAATCCTGCCTCAGCACCTCCAGCATCATGGTGCGGGTCATTCTCATGTTCGCTCCTTGGGCACCCATGCCCAGAACAATAGCCGGTATTATGAACATTTGCAGGTTACCTATGGGGTCCTCAGTAAACTTGATGAGCATTATGGGTGGCATGTAACCCCACCATATTGCCGGGAAGACTATTACCAGTGTCCCCACCCAGAAGGCAGGGATGGAGATAGCCAATATGGCAAAGGTACGGGCTACATAGTCACCCCACTTATCCTGCCGTAATGCTGAATATATACCGATAGGTAAGGCTATTAGGTTGGCTATTATTAGACCCATGAGGCCAAGCTCAAAGGTTACTGGCAACGCTGCGCCCACTAGTTTGAGCACGGACACGTTTTGCCACTGAGACCACCCCAGGTTGCCTTGAAAAACACCGCTGAAACTGCCATCCGGCTGGGGAAGAAATCCCATCCAGCGTGCATACTGGACAGGTAGTGATGCATCCAGCCCCAGGGCGCGCTCAAGAGCGGGTCGGTTGATTGCCATGTCTGGAGAGTACCCCTGTATTGCGTCTATTATATCGCCTGGCATGAGAGTTACCAGTAAGAAAACTAGAATACTCACTAGGAACACAGTCGGTATGACTAGCAGTAATCTTCTGATTGCATAAGCACGCATGCTACCTCTTCCTCGGTTGATAGCTATTAAGTATTGTTTCCTTCACCATCGTAATAGAAAGCCCACAAAGGAGTGGAGCAGGGTGCCGACCCAGATTACAGTCATGGCGCCACACAGGACGAGAAAATAACGGGGAAATCATAAAAACCCGGCTATGATTTCCCGAGCACCTTGCCTCCAATTATTAGAACTCTTCACCAGCTAATCCTTTAAGACATAGAAAAGATCATCAAGCTTATATCCGGGAAAGGCTTTTGTTGCCCCAATAATAAACCTTCCGCTAATGCTACGGTCACCTCTTCTCACCCTGTAAATTAGGTCGTTAGATATTTCCATTGTCCGGGCTAACTCAACCAAGTTTCGGTATTTCCCGTTATATAACTCAAAAACCCTTGTCTTCAGTTTCATTGCCCTCCCACCTGTTTTCACCTTTATTCTCTGGCGGGCCCTGCCATTAAGCCCGATTACCCCCAGGGCTCCGGTACGGCAAGAGTGCGGCTCGAATTAAACTGGTGGTAATCAGAAAAACCCCAGCACCCTGGTTCCCCCCGGCAGGGTCCGTTTTCCTACTTTGGGCTACTTTCGTCCCCTTTTTTTTCAGGAGCCTCGGCTACCTTTGTCTTAGGAGGCTCAGCCGCCTTTTTCTCAGCTGCCTTTGCTTCTGGTTTTGGTTCTAAAAACCAAGTTCCTTTTCCATATCATTTGAAAAATGCCTAATCTAGTCTAGCACTGTCATCTCACTCACCTCTCTTGCGGCAGGGTGCTGACCCCGATTACAGTCATGGCGCCACACGGGACGGGAAGAGGAAGAAGAAGAAATTGACTTTTGCCATGATTTCCCGAGCACCCTAGCCGCAAGAAAACTAAAGGACTCGAAGAACACCCACAGTTGAGGTCTCTGAGCCCTACTGCTTGACTTATTTCCGGGATTACTCCAAAATAAGAATAACTATATAGCATCGTTCCTAATTATCCCAGAAAGACCTGCTGGCACAGGTCTTTTCCATTTAAGCTTCTTTTGTTCTCTATCGAGCTTCTCCTCTATTGCCTCTTCAAGCCACTTACCAAGTCTTTTCTGCGATTCAATGGCTCTGTGGTGCCTTTCGCAAGATGTTTGGTTTTATCTTTATATTCCTTGATTGTCTGGCTTCCTCATCCATAAGAGCTCCAAATTAAACACATCTAGTTGCGTGGACACCCCTCACATAAATAGAATCTACCACCAGTAGTTATCAATAACAATACCTAACAGTTAGTATCTTTAGGTGAGAAAGTATTACCACATCTAACCCTTTGGAGTTAGCGCAGCTCTTGACATTTTAATGTGGTAATAATAAAATATTAGTAGTACTCAATTCTGCCATTACCTGGTATCATGCCACTTGGAGGCACACGGTGGCGAAAATAAGATTAGTTCTAGCAGACAAAGAGGAGATTTTTCGTGAAGGGCTAGCGAAGCTCCTCGAGAGCGAGCCGCACATTGAGGTAGTGTGTACATGCCGCACGGGATTGGAAGCTGTCGAATGTGTCTATGAGCATCAACCAGATATCATCCTGGTAGATACTGACTTGCCTGAATGTAGTGGTATTGAGGTAGTGCAGCGTATTCATGAAGAGCTACCGAAAACCAATATCATGGTGCTCAGTCACTCTGAGACAGATGACGACCTCATTTCCGCTGTTAGGGCAGGAGCTAAAGCATATTTATCTAAAGATGTTAGCATTGGAAGCCTGATTAATGCCATCACTCTCGTGGCTGAGGATGGGATCGTTGTATCCTCTCCGATGGCAGCAAGACTACTTCAAGGATTCAACTTCTTAGAGGAGGGCAAGGATTCAGCGAAGTTGGCCACCCTCCTGAGCAAGCGAGAAGAGGCAGTGCTATCCCTGGTCGCGCAGGGCTGTACCAACAGGAAGATTGCTACCACCTTGGTCATCTCTGAGAACACGGTGAAAGTACACCTGCGTAACATTATGGAAAAACTGCACGCACACACTCGTCAGCAGGCAGTGAGTTTGGTGGGAGGGAAAGGCCTGCTGCCTAGGATTACTCAAACTGACACAAAGCAAGCGTAGCTAACTGTGCTCAAGGTATTAGGCAAAGCTGGTAAATTCACAAAGGCTTGTAATATTTTCTACCAGCTAGGGAAAATCTGTGGCGAGACAGGTAGGTTTGACACGGAGTTGGTTCGCAGGTTGGCTAAGCCCGAGAAATTCTCCAAACCTAAGGTCCTCATCTATAAAGTCCTGCTAAAAACCAAGCCCTCTAGATCCTACTGGGACAAGATGCTTAGAGAGAATGGCGCATTCGAAAAAAGATTCGACAGACCATACTTTTTAGAGCCTGAGGCCAGGTAACATTTGTCCATTCTGTCACGTACCACAGCACTTGGACGTGCCAAGATTGCATTCTGTCTGATTAGGCTTAAGAATCTTCCTTTTTTTATTAACTGAGCCTTTTATTACGCAACAGAGGCTCATAATCACAGAAGTATAGAGGTGCAACGGTTTACTTGCATAGTCTTTTAGCAAAGAAAAGGAGACTAATCGATCGCTTTATCCAAGCATCTTAGGTATTTCTATTCAACGCCTGGTTTATCTCCTCAAACCAAGCGTTCATTCGCAGGGCACATGCCTTTACCAAGCCGTAACAACCAGTTAACATGCTATCACCGTGTGGAACAGCTCGGTGAATTTTCAATGACGAACCAGCCATCATATCCTGCCGAGGTCCTACTGTAGCAACAAAGGGGCTTTGCTTTTCTCCATGGACAATTACTGCCCCATGCCCACCGCCATCATAGACCTCCTCATTAGTGAGTATCCCTTGTGCCAGCCGCTTGATTAACGAGTCCATTATGGCAGCATCAAGAGATCTGGTGTGGTGTTCAAAGATACCTTCGATTAAGCCATGAAGAAGGTGAAAGGCAATGGTATGCGAATTACCCATATTTGCTATTAGCAGATGATCATGCTGTACAACCTCTTCGTCTTGTAGAGAACCAAGAATAGCCGCAACCCCCGTATCGATAAGGAATAAAGGCACATCGACTCCGACACTCTTGATTACTGATTTCATGCGAGTGAGATAGTCAGGCACCTCTTGTGCAAGGTAGCAGAAAGTTAAAAGCTCTCTCTTGTTTGCTAATATTCTCCGCAAGTGGTCGAATCGGAAGAGGCGGTTGGACATGCTTGGAGCAAAGCCGTGATCAAGGACAGCGATAGCCAGCGCATCAAATCGGCCATCAACACCGAAGGCATCCAGAGATCGTCTGATCGCCACTAGGTCGACGTCTTTCAGTTCGATGACCTCTAGATCAGTTATGCGAGGCACCTCATCAGGAGCAACGATGGTTATCCCCATGCCTTTCACCACATCTAAATCATCGTTGAAAGTAAGTGCCGCTTCCATCGTAGCATAGGCTGCCAAACCTGTTGCGGTATGTCCTGTGAGTGCCGTCTTGTTTGGTCCTCCGCCCATAGTTACGCCGCTCAGTAGAATTGGATGATGACGCGCAGTCGCTTGGTATATCTGATTTGCGACGATAATAGTGGGTGAAGGCATAATCATCTGAACGCAGTTCTCTAGTAACTTAGAGCTATCGAAAAGTAAAATGTCCTGAGTACCAGTGCCTATATCTACCGCCAGAATACGCATGTTCTACTCCTTTGTCCTAGATACCTGGATAGAATAATAGCCTGCGTTGGTGTAGAAGTGCAACAGTTCCTTGCTGCTGCAGGTAGGCTAATAACACAAATCCACATAATAAAAATTTAAATCGCTATGACGTTCCCCCGTGTACATTTACGATAGAAATATACTCAAAGAAATACAGGATACATCCACGGGAGTGGTTAAAATGTTTAGTCAACCTAAATGGTAGTTTATTACACTCTACAAAGGTTCTATTTTTACGATGTTTTCACGGCCGCATCAAAAATTATGTAAACTTTGGATTTGGGTTTATAATCTGTTTTGGAGGTGAATAAATGAGTAAAGCGTATGAAAAATTGTGGACACAAATAGAGAGAAACGAAGGCTAAAACAAGGCGAAGGATGATATTAAAGAACTAGTTACCAATCCTTTACTGTGGGCAACTAACTTGATTGAGTATGCTACACAAAACAATAAAGATGCACCGGGCGTCATAGGTATGAATAAGGCAGCATGGCAACGAATTGAAGTGGTTAAATGACGAATAGCCCCCTTACTGCAGGGGTAAACTTCTCTACCTTACCGCACCATGACAGAAGGGGTCCTTTTTCTTCAGATGCCCAATAATAGGCGGCGATAGCGGAAGAGCGTTATTGACTAATTTTGGGGAATGTAGCTGATTAGCCCGCAGCAAAAGAATCCCGCTATTGATTAGTCACCTTTGCGTCACCAATAAGACAGAAGTGACTGACCTTCAGATGATTGTGTACTTCTTCTTCTGCCTGAAAGATATCTTCGACATGTTGTCCACCTCCTGTGCGCTATCATCCGACATTTCCCATTTAAATTCACAATGAGGCATCCTGATCCTTATTGTTCTTGTCGCTGATAATATATACATGGTACCTGGTTGTCAATTCCCTCTTTCAGAGCGCCGCAGTAGTCCTCTGCAAGTTAGCTGCAATAAATATTCCCAGTATCCCCGCTTCTTTCGCCGCCACTTGGTTATATACCACAACAATACTTCTTATTGTTGTTGGGTAACAATAAGCCAATTTGCGTGATTCTACGATGTCGCCGCCGGTGACACCGATACCCTAGGTAAAAAGGTCCGCTGAATTTCACGCTTGAAGGCTGGGCGTGAAGTCAAGAAGTAACAAAGAAACGATTTTATCCTGGAGGTAACATTACGCTAAATTGTGTAGTGCCTGAATATAGGCGTTGACTTAGTCATGCCGAAGCAATAATATTACAGCAGGTTCAGGCAACTTTTGTACTAGCATATCTGGCAAGCTACATCTTTTCAGTGCGTTTATCTCCTAGCTGGTTTATGCTACAATATACTCAAAATGAAAAAGCTACTCTCCGGAAATGAAGCTCTTGCCTTGGGAGCTTATCATGTTGGTGTCCAAGTGGCTACTGCCTATCCTGGTACCCCAAGCACCGAAATACTTGAGTTCATAGCTCGTTTTGATGATATCTACGCAGAATGGTCAACCAATGAAAAGGTAGCCATGGAGGTGGCGCTGGGAGCCTGTTATGCCGGGGTTCGGGCACTTGTATCAATGAAGCATGTAGGACTGAATGTCGCCGCCGACCCGTTCCTGGCTGCCTCAACCACCGGCATCAATGCTGGACTGGTGGTCATCAGTGCTGACGACCCGGGAATACATAGCTCTCAGAATGAACAGGACAACCGCCACTACGCCAAGCTGGCCAAGGTACCTGTATTGGAGCCCAGCGATAGCCAAGAAGCCTACGACCTGATGACCCATGCCTACGAAATAAGCGAAAAGTTTGATACTCCGGTGATGATTCGAAACACCACCCGCATCGCTCATTCCAAGTCAGTGGTCAATGTAACCCGAAGCCGACCTGAACAGAAAAGACAAGTCACCTTCCCGCGCAATGTAGAAAAATACGTGATGCTGCCTGTCAATGCCCGCCTGAGGCGCCCGCTAGTAGAAGAACGGATGGTTAAACTAGCCGCCTACGTCGAGACCTCTCCTCTCAATAGAATAGAGCGTGGAGAACGTAACCTTGGTATAGTAACCAGTGGGGTTGCCTACCAGTATGCAAAAGAGGTATTCACCAAGGCTTCCTTCCTTAAGCTTGGTATCACCTATCCCTTGCCACTTTCCATGATTCACCAGTTTGCAGAACAGGTGGACAGACTGATTGTGATTGAAGAGCTTGACCCGTTTATACAAGAAAATATCCAGGCAATGGGACTAGAGGTTAGCGGAAGAGAATTTATCCCCGGAATCGGTGAATTAAACCCGGATATTATTGAACAGGCCAGCCGTAAAGCCAGACTGTTACCCGAGACCCCGCCAAAACAAAAGATAGAGATAAGCACCGAACTGCCGAGGCGCCCTCCCCTCCTCTGCCCGGGGTGCCCCCATACCAGCGTATTCTTTGTCCTCAGCAGTATGAGACAGCGTAGCAAACTGCCGGGCTCTAGAGATAAATCACCGAGAGAATCGAAGCTGACCATCACCGGCGACATCGGTTGCTATACATTAGCTACATATGCTCCACTCAGCGCCATGGATACCACCACGTGCATGGGCGGCAGTATTGGTCAGGCACTCGGCATGAAGTTGGCTGGGCTGAGCAACAAGGTGGTTGCTATGATTGGCGATTCCACTTTCCTGCATTCCGGAATCACACCATTAGTGGACGCCGTCTATAACGAAGGCAAAATAACGGTCATCATCCTTGATAATGGCACCACTGCTATGACAGGCCACCAGGACCACCCCGGTACCGGCATTTCGGCGCAGGGTAAAGAGGTTACCAAAGTGGATCTGGAGAGCCTGGTGCGAGGACTGGGCGTCAGGGATGTTAAGGTAACCGATGCTTTTAACATAAAGGAACTTAGAGCCGGAGTAAGAAGTTCTCTGGACAACCCTGAACTTTCCGTTATCATCGTTCGTGGCGAATGCCCGATGCGCTTGCCACAACGAGGAGAACCGAGAGCGGTTGACGTTGATACATGCAATCAATGTGGTATCTGTCTGCTGATGGGCTGTCCCGCCATTCAAACAGAAGGCGAGCAGATTCACATTGACCCAGCACTGTGCGTTGGAAATGCCTGCACTGTCTGCCAGCAGATTTGCCCGCGGCAGGCAATAGCACCACAATCTGAGATTACAGTCAGGGGAGCGAAGTGAAGAAGTTTGACTTGTTGGTTACCGGGGTAGGTGGTCAGGGTAATATCCTGGCAAGCGACATCATCGGTGAAGTAGCCCTGTCTGAGAGCTACGATGTCAAGAAAACGGACACCCTGGGCATAGCACAGCGAGGTGGCAGTGTAATAAGTCATATGAGGATAGCCCCACAGGTCTATTCCCCCTTAATCAAGGAAGGGGAGGTTAACATACTTCTCGCCTTTGAGAAGCTGGAGGCAGCCAGGTGGTGTAATTACCTCCAATCTGGAGCAATCGCCATCGTAAATAATTACGTCCAACCACCGCTCTCCGTTAATCTCGGCAAAGAGAAATACCCCACCCATGAAGAAATAAATGACATCTTGAATCAGCGGACCAAGCGCATCTATTGGGTTGATGGCAACCGCATGGCCGCAGAACTTGGTAATATCAGAGCGCTCAATACTCTCATGCTGGGCTGTCTTTCCTGTTTTCTCCCTCTCAAGGTAGCTACCTGGAAGAAAAGCATCTCGCAACGTCTTCCCGCTAAACTTCTGAAGGTTAATCTGACCGCCTTCGATCGGGGCAGAAAGGAAATACAGAATGTCCATATCTGAGAAGGTCCGCCAGGCAATGGCGGAGGGGTCATGGATACGGAGGATGTTTGACGAGGGAGCCATCCTGAAAGAGCGCTATGGTGCCGAAAACGTCTTTGACCTCTCGTTGGGCAATCCCGTCATGGAACCACCCTCTAGATTTCACCAGGAACTGAAGAAACTGGTTAAGCGTCCTCTGCCGGGTATGCACAGATATATGTCCAATGCAGGGTATCCTGAGACAAGAGCCGCCGTGGCAGAATTTCTGGAGCAGGAGACACAGCTCAAGTTTACGGCAGATAATATTGTCATGACCTGCGGTGCAGCCGGAGCACTGAACGTAGTCCTGAAAACTATACTCAATTCTGAGGACGAAGTCATTATTTTCGCTCCTTACTTTGTGGAATACCTGAACTACATTGACAACCACGGTGGCAGGTCCCGGGTTCTGCCAACAGATGAGCTGTTTCTCCCCAGGCTGGATATCCTTGAAGATAGCATTACTGATAAAACCAAGGCAGTCATCATCAACTCCCCCAACAACCCTACCGGCGTCGTTTACAATGAGACCCTGCTCAACCAAATAGGGAAACTTCTTGATCAGAAGGAAACTCAATACGGAATACAGATTTTCCTTATCAGTGATGAGCCGTATCGCAGGATTATCTATGATGGGCTGAAATACCCTTCGCCTCTGTACCACCACCTCCGCACTATCATTATCACCTCTCACTCCAAGGACCTGGCACTGGCCGGAGAGCGTATCGGCTATATTGCCATACACCCCAGGTGCAAGCAACAGGATGAGCTGGTAGATGGCTTTATCTTTTGTAACCGAACACTGGGATATGTCAATGCCCCGGCTTTAATGCAGCATATAGTAAAATACTTACAGAACGTAACCGTCTCAATTACTGACTATCAGAAGAAGAGGGACTTCCTTTATAACAACCTGGTGAAGATGGGTTATTCGTTAATAAAACCGCAGGGGGCTTTCTATATGTTCCCCAGAACACCGATAGAGGATGATGTTGCCTTCGTCAGCGAACTACAGAAGTTCAAGGTGCTAGTGGTGCCCGGGTGTGGTTTCGGAGCACCAGGACATATCCGGATATCCTACTGCGTTGATGACCGGACGCTGGAAGGTTCTCTTCACGGTTTTTACAATGTAGCCCAGAAATTTGGGCTATCTTAGTTCCATAAATGGAGGGGAAAGATGTCTACACCGGAAGAAAAGGCATCCGAAAATATTATCAAACTGAAAGCCGGAGAAAAGAGGGTGAATCATGGCCAACAGAGTCATCATAGTATGATACGTGCTAGTTTAAAACCTTGGAGCATACCTCACAAGGTCAACATCGCAGAACAGGATTTTACTTCTCAATGGTCTTATATCTCTCAATTAAATCTCTAACCTAGCGCACTAGCACAAAATAGAGCCAGTCAAATTCACAACTGAAACCGAAGTATGACACGTTAAAATGAGACGAAGAACTTGATTGAAAGATCTATCAAATTTATATCCACGCCCAGGGTCTCAACTCAATATCTTCATCCCGGTGTTATTAGCTCTCGTTATAAAGCACGTTCCTCCCATATTCTCATTGAGGAACCGTTGAGTTTTCTCGCAAAGGTCACTCAGGCCTTTGCCAAATGCAAATAGAGCAGATCCCCAACTGCTCATGCCAACACCTATTCCCCCATTCTTCTTGAGGAAGTCCTTGCAGAGAAGAACACTATGGGTTTGAGCTCGAAATTCAAATTTTTTGAAGCCATATTTTTGTGATTCCTCTACGGCTATGCCAAATGCTTCCAAATCGTTCTCTAAAACGGCGGGTAACATCTTGAGCAGGACCAGATGACAGATGATCCTGACTTCCTCAATAGGTATAGGACAAACGACTTTGAAAATCTGGACTTCGCGTATGCCAGCTGTTTCCTCGCTGGTAGGGATGCATATCAGGATGTCCCAATCAGGAAACTCGTAACGTGCCAGTACTGGTGGGGGCTTGAGACCACGTACAGCGGAAGAAGGAGAAAACCCATTTTTACTGTTAGTCGGGTCACCGCCGTCGCCGAACTTGTGGCCGCCATCAACAATGAACCCTCCATGCTCAAAGCTGGCCACTCCGATTCCTGAAGTACCACCCCGATTTACTACTGAAGCTAATTCGGCCGCACTTACCTTTTTATTTCCCAGAAGGCACAATGCTTTGGCAACTCCAACCAGTAACTGTGTTCCACTGCCTAAACCCATATGTACATAAGAACGCTCTTCTATTACTATTCTTGCCGGTGGGAGGTCGTAGCGTTTAATTACCGCACGAGCCGCCTCTTCTGCACGTCTGGCAGCTTCATGATCCTGGGGACACTCCACTTTAAGCAGGTTGTCTTGAGCCGCGTAGAACACCGTTCGCGGGTATTCTAGGGTAATACCGACACCGCCATCTATACGGCCAATCTCTCCATTTAAATCAATTAGCCCCAAGTGTAGTCTTGAAGGGCAGGCAATTCTTACTTCGTTCATTTGACCTCCTGTTTTATGTTCAGCGCCTGAGCTGCTTCTTCTATACTCAAACCCTGGTGAATCATATTCCAGACAACATCCAGAAGTTCTTCAGGATGAGGGCTTTGCCAGATATTTCTACCCATGACGATACCTTTGGCTCCGCCGGCAAGAGCTCCGCCTATCATTTTAAGAGTATCCAAGTCCGTATCACATTTAGGTCCACCGGCTATCATGACCGGAACCGGGCAGCCCTTAGTTACCTTCTCGAAGTTTGATACCGTAAAGTAAGTTTTAACCATATCGGCACCATGTTCAGCAGCCACACGTGCTCCCAGTGCAATATATCGTGAGTCCATCGTCTTGTCTTCCAGAGCCTTGCCTACACCCAGTACGCCAAGCATAGGTAGGCCATACTTATGACATTCATCAGCGAGCAAGGCCATGTTCACAAGCGTCTCATGTTCATAGCTGGAGCCTATGAAGGCAGTTGTAGCAAGAGCATCAGCCCCAAGCCTGAGCGCTGTTTCAACACTGGTAGTCAATCCTTCATGTGTCAGGTCTGGACCGGCAATGGTGGCAGCGCCACTCGCCCGCAGGATTATGCCCTGTTTTCCATCCGGTTCGAAGCAGTTGCTCAGTATTCCCTTGGTCAACAGCCAGGCATTCACTTTGCCGGTTGACGACAACCGCTTTATGGTTGTGGTAATGTCAATAATCCCCGTCATAGGTCCCAGTGCCATCCCATGGTCTATGGCCACGATGAGTCCTCTCCCGGTAGTCGGGCTCAGAATACGGTTCATACGGTTTCTTTTGCCAACTGTCATTTACTCGCCTCCTGCTTCTAAATCGACTTTATCAGAAGAGAACAACCGCCTTGAGTCCTTCTTGTTTTCGCGCTTTTTCTACCACACCTAATAGCGAATCAAGACCCAATCTTTGTGAAATAATCGGCTGCACATCTATTTCTTTAGTTGATATCAACTGAACTGCTTTTTTGAAATCTGACAAAGACGACCCAAAAGTACCGGTTAGAATAATTTCTCCGTAATGTAACCACCTCGGGTCTATCGTCAGACTGGCACCCTTTGGAGGTCCTCCAAATATATTAAACACGCCGCCATTTCGCACCAGCAGCAATGATTTTTTCATTACATCTATGTCTCCCAAAGCACCAATGACCAGGTCAGCTCCGACCTCAGTCAAGGAGCGGACAGCTTGAACAGGCTCGGTTTTGTTACCGTCGACGAGATATTCAGCACCGAGCTCTTGTGCTTTTTCTAATCGCTCAGGGAGGATATCTATGATAATCGTGCGGATACCATATGATCTAGCCACAAGGAGATTCAGTATTCCCATGGGTCCGGCACCGATAATTGCTACCCAATCTCCCTTATTTAAAGATGCCGAGCGAAAGACGCTTACGCAACAGCTAAGAGGTTCAGCCATAGCTGCCAGTTCGAATGACAGGGAATCTCCGATAGGTACTAAGCCACCCAATTTCACCAAACGCTCCGGAATCCGGACATACTCAGCAAAGCCGCCATCTACCCCATGCGCTAAGCCGGATTCGTGAAGGCAAAGGCTATGTCTTCCCCTACGGCAGAAGAAGCACTCGCCGCAAGAAGCTATCGGATAAACGGCAATTCTTTGATTTATCTCCAGTCCTCTGACATTATCTCCTATTTCACAAACAACGCCAGAGACCTCATGGCCTAGAATAGCAGGCAAATTGCGAGGCGTGCTTTGCCCTGCTAGAATCTTCAAATCAGTAGTGCATACCCCACAAGCCTTTACCTGAACGACTACTTCACCAGCTTTGGCGCGAGGTGTTTCCACTTCTTCAAAACGGAGGTCATTCTCGCCATGCAAAACTGCTGCTTTCATATAACTCCCTTGTTTATTCCACGCACAGCTATCATCAATGCGCCTAACTTCTGCGGGTCTTTGATCCCAGGTGAAGCTTCGACCCCGCTGCACAAATCTATTCCATACGGATGGACTTGCCTGATAGCCTGCTGAACATTCTCAGGATTAATGCCACCAGCGAGAAATGTCCGGACCGGGATAGCTTTAAGTAACTCACTGGCTACAGCCCAATCGCTCACCTGTCCTGTTCCGCCATAGCGTGTATCCTTCTCAGAAGAGCCAACTACGGTGTCAAGGACGACGGCATCGGCCCCGGCATCGACAAAAGATTTTGTTTTTTCCAGATATTCATCAAAATTAATCTTCCCCTCGCCTCTACTGGGAACATGAATTGCTTTCCAAATCTCGCAACTCAAATCTTTCTTTAAAGTTCTTATAAGAGATGGCTGTTCCTGCCCTTGTAGCTGGATAACGCCTGGATGCAACTTTTGCACAACTCTCTTTATTTGCTCCGCATCCCAATTGAAAAACAGTGTTACTACGGGTACAATCGAGCGTTCACATATAGCTTGCGCTTGCTCAATGCTAAGGCGGCGAGGAGAAAACTTAATTTCAATTATAACCCCAATATAGTCCACGCCGACTTTTGCAGCCAGAAGCGCATCTTCAGCGGTAGTGATTCCACAGACCTTTACTCTAACAACTTCTTGAATAGACTGTTTAGTTCCCATTTTAGTTCAGTCAATATTGCGTAATTGTATCAGAAAATACTCGTAATAATACAAATTTAATGCTCAGACAGACAGGTTTGGTGTCAGCACGGCGATATCTATGCCAGCTTTATCCATGATTGGAAAAATCCTAGTATTTCCGAATCTTCAGCTTACCATCGGTGTCCCAGTACCGCTCGCAGAGTTTACCCTATTTACCGGTTCCTGGTAATACTTCTTCAGCTACGGCCATGTGATTTTCCAGGTTAATCATCATATCGGTTTACCTCCCAGAAATTATCAGTCCATTATGAACGTTATGTTTTTTTTCATTATCACCCCCTTCTAATACCTCACGGATTTAGTAGTCATCATCCTATCACACCTGTAATGAGGAGACAAGCAACTGCTGCAGAGCCGGAATGAGTTGCTTCTTCTCAAACAAGAGTTTGGGAACTGTTCCGAAAAGCCCAGCTGTGGAGATTCGAACTTCAGTAGACAAGAGCAAAGGTTTTCGAGAAGGTTTTAGTTCTACCTTTTGACATGCACAGTCTACTAATAGTAACCAAGTCACATTTCGTCATGTTGTTCAACTTAGTCATTTTCTAGAAGTATGCTTCTCTAAGGGTAGATCTAATGAGTGTAATTGTGTGGCGAAGTCGCAGAGAAGTTACGCTTTTCTTATTATCAGGCTTGACGTCTAAACGCCGTGTCTATATGATTATTAGAGGTGAGGATGAATAGGAACTGCTTTTTGGCGAATTGAAGTAAGAAATCAGCGGGTTGCGAAGGAGTTAATATAAAAGGCTATGATAGTCGAGATGAGAAGAGGGGCAACTACAGATGAAGTAGATAGCGTAGTGCAGAGGGCTAAGTCACTGGGACTAGATGTCCAGCTAAACCTGGGCACTGACAAAACGGTGGTAGCCATACTCGGAAGCAATACAGGACAATTGTCTACAGATACCTTTGCTGTGCTCTCCGGAGTAGAAAGCATAACCCGTATTATGAAACCCTATAAGCTCGCCTCCCGAGAATTTAAGGCAGAGGATAGCCTGGTTTCCGTAAGTGGGATTGAAATTGGGAGTGATCGCATTGTAGTCATGGCAGGACCATGTGCTGTGGAGAGTGAAGAGCAGCTTGCAAAGGCGGCCAAAGTGGTAAAAGAGGCCGGGGCCTGTATCTTGCGTGGTGGTGCCTTTAAACCACGTACTTCCCCTTTCAGCTTTCAGGGCATGAAGAAAGCCGGGTTAGAATTGTTAGGAAAAATTAAGGAGCAGTTTGGTATACCTGTAATCACCGAAGTTGTAGACCCTCACGATGTCAGTCTTGTTTCTAAGTATGCTGACATACTCCAGATTGGTTCCCGAAATATGCAAAACTATCCCCTGCTAACTGATGTTGGTAGGAACAAGCGTCCTGTTGTCCTGAAGCGTGGGTTCTCCTGTACTGTCACCGAGTGGCTTACAGCGGCTGACTATTTACTCTCGGAAGGGAATACTCAGGTTATTCTGTGTGAGAGGGGAATCAGAACGTTTGAGGACAGTACCCGCTTTTCTCTGGACATCTCTTCTATTCCAGTGATTAAGAGATTCAGTCATTTGCCGATTATTGTTGACCCGAGCCACGCTGCAGGTCATTACTCACTCGTACCAGCGATAGCCAAGGCAGCTGTAGCAGCCGGAGCTGATGGGCTCCTCATTGAAGTTCACCCTAATCCGAAAGAAGCATTGGTGGATGGCCTCCAATCCCTCACACCGTCAGACTTCGCTAGGTTGATGGAAGAACTTAGAGCGATTGCTAAATCCGTGGGCAGATATATCTAGTTCCAACTGTGCACTATCACCATCATTCGCACAGCTAGCCATGAAACCTCAACCTCATTAACCATCCTACATAAAAGGTTATATCGCACATAGAAGTTTAGCTATATATTGTAACAAGCAAGTTAGAGAAGCACCAAAATATAACAGAAATACATTTGAAGCACAACTCCAACCTATTTCATGCTTAAAGTAATTTGGCTAGCCTAATTTTGCATTACAGCACTATGTTACAGTAATACCGAGCCCAGAGTACTAGTGCTTAACTATGAAACTCTGGTTAAATATGTAATCGCCTGCAACTTGCCCTAAAGCTATCTGTTCTATCCGCAATTGATAGTTGCCTGGTTTCAGATGTAGTGGTATTTTTGAGTACTGAGTACCAGGTTACGACAAGGTCATCATCCGGGAAAGCTTGTCCGAGTTTGTGGTTTACTGTTCTAGGGTTCCATTCTGGATTTCAGGTTGGCCATGACGATATCGCCTTCATGCTCGTTTATCTTGACGACAATCACCGCAGCTAGTTTACCCAGTACCGGGATCGGTACGATGTATTCTACCTCAAACGTGGCCTTAGTACCGCCGTCCTCAGGCTCGAATGTCCATATCTGGGTACTCTTCACTCCACCTTCTGTCTTTGATATGACCCTCTTGTTTTCGACATCCTCGGTAGTGATTGTGCCTTTCAGGCGTATGCCAGCCATCTTATATGTCCAGTAGTCGGTGGTTCTCCCGTCGGGCAGATGCTTGACGTTCTTGATTTCAATAAGGCTTGGCCAGATCTCCGGCAGGTTGGTCGGTTCGCTGATGTAGCCAAAGACCTTCTCCACCGGAGCGTTGATGGTTATAGATTTTGTTAGCTTTGCCATTGTCACACCTCCTTTTTTGACAATATAAAAAGGGTACTAGTTACCGCCACAACTGCTGGTAATTCTAATACCCCACTGCCATCCCGACAACTCCCTAACCTATATGTTGTTTCAAGTACTTCTATAA
>SDBU01001792.1_pt1 | contig 29779 bp, 29 predicted proteins | sample 2277071 | NCBI WGS metagenome assembly SDBU01 (sample SAMN10397929, study PRJNA504765) | marine sediment metagenome | isolation source: marine sediment core GS08_GC12, 126 cmbsf | place: Arctic Ocean: Gakkel Ridge, Loki's castle | collected 2008 | reverse complement strand
GAATTTGGTGCTTGTAGTTTGGAGCTTGTTTGTTTTTTGGTGCTTGGAATTTGTGATTTTAGACACAAAACTCCAAGGCAGAGCCAGATATCTCTGACCTGGCCCAGAGGACCAGGTTTTTTAGGACATAATAAAATCGTCCGGTTTCTGTTTGGGAAATAATACCGGTTTTGCCAAACATATTAGAGGTACAAGGCTGAAAAAAACGTATGGAAGTATCGATCTGTTTTATAATTTTCAATAGCCGACCAACTGCCGCTACCCGTTATATCCACAGAGTACCCGTTTATTCCGCTTCATCATACCGCACATCTTTTATCAACCAATTTTGATTGTCTTCTTTTTCCAACGTAACAATACTCTTAATAGTTTTGTTATCTTTATAAATTAAAACTGACTGTACATACGCAGTATTACTTATTATATTTAATAATTTAAATTCGATGCTGTTTATTAAATACATCTTGTATTTATTGTAATTATCCATTTCATTTAAGTGATTAAATTTACCTTTCATATAAATCTGATAAGGTACTTGATATTCAAAACCTCTCATAGATTCATAATAATATTTAGTTACTTTAACAGGGTCTGTATCATCACGAAAAACACCAGCATAATATAGAAACAGAATAAACAAAAAAGTACCTGCTGTTGCTGCAAATATTTTTTTCATTTAAAAAAGCCGATGATATACTTATACCTGCATACATTCCATATCTGCCGCAAAAATGAACTTAAATCAACTTTTTTTCCGGTTACATCCGACCTACCTCTACTCCAAGCACCAATCATATCAAATGGTGTTCCAAATTCAGGATGGAATATTAAGAGGTACCAATTAAAAAATAAAAATATAGAAAATAAAGTGCAAAGCGTAACGGGAATAACAAATTTATTTCCATATCTTTCAAGCATGGCAGCTATACCAATTATATATATCGGAAATAAACAGGAAAGAAATCTGATTGAAAACGACCATGCTCCATGCCAAGTTGGTATCAAACCGTTCATCACTGTATGCAAACACCATATTCCCCCAAATATATATCCTAAGTGTTTTATATCCTTTGACATTATCAACAAACCTACAGCAGAGAAAATTAACACCGGCGACCACACAAATATGCCATGAACAGGGTCCACTAATATCCTAAAAAAATATTTAGGGTAAAGACTCGTCCAGTGTGCTGCATTTTGCTCCACAGCCTTACTGGCAAACGCAGAAAACATAGCACCATTATATATATAGAAAATAAGCGGTATAATCCATGCCACGGATATAGTGCCGACGATAAAAAATGAAATCTTTCTGAAATCTCTTTTATTTAAGTAATAGATAACCACCGGTATAATTAATACAAAATTGAAGTATCGAATAAGTATGGTTATTACATATAATACACCTAGCCAAAAAGATTTAACAGGCAAAGATTCTTCATTCACAATAAACATGTAAATAAACAGCGTGTTAATAAAAACGTCAACAGAATGATTATAGCCGGGCATCACGACCGCAGTAACAAATACGGAAGTGGAAAACAGAACACTTGTAACCGGTACGACGACGTGCCTGTATTTCAGTCTTCTCAATATCCTGACGGCTATGAGGATCGACAGAATCACGTAAAAGTTGCTGGCCAAGTTAATTGCGACTGTGCGCAGAGTTATTCCTCTCCAATCCCATTTCTTATGAAAAGCGCGCTCGACAGCGTATGCAGCCAGATAAAAAGGAGCGTTGAAATATGCACTTCCTGACTGCATGAATCCATTATTGGCTGTTGTCTCCGGGTCGGGGATATTCAGTATGCGCTCAAGAAAGTTATAATAAAAGGCACCGTCTCCCTGTATTCTATAAATGTTAAAACCAAAAGCGAAAAGACAGAACAAAAATATGATGATGAGTTCGCTTCTGTGTTTTCTTATCCAGTTCATGTCGGTTAAATTTTTAAAAAAGATTGGAGTCAAGTAAGATCAATATGTTTTTCCAAAATTAATTCTTTTGCCAGCGTAGGATTTGTCTGAGTATGCCCAAACCACCGCGCAGGTATACCTTCAAATCTTGGAATGTATTTATTGATTTTAGCATGGAAAAGATTTGCGAGAATCTTAAATAAAATTTAAGAAAGGCCCTGGTGGTAAGATGATTGAGCTGACTTCGTGACACATCTTCAAGTTCAATAACGGGCATATCACCCTGCGGAACAAAATCATCCCAGTCCTTTTTATCTTTAAATTTATCCTTGTAGTATTTCTCATAGATTTTCGTACCAGGATATGGAACAAGCCTATTAAAAGAAGCTATAATCGGGCTGAGCTGCACAGCGAAATCAACACTTTCACGTATGGTTTCTCTTGTTTCCCCAGGTAGCCCTAAAATAAATGTTGCCAGTGTTTTGTAGCCTAATTTATTACACAAGCGAATCGTATTTTGGGCCTGTTCAATTGTTGTACCTTTTCTAATGCTCCTTAAAATATCCGCATTACCCGATTCCACACCAAACAGCATGCTAAAGCATCCGGCCTGCTTCATGAGTTTTGCTATATCTTCATCAATAGCATCTACACGAGAAAGGCAGTGCCACTGTATGTCCAGTTTTTTATCGATAATCATCCGGCATATCTTCTTTACCCGATTTTTGTTTATAGTAAAAGTGTCATCAACAAAAATGATGTAATGTATATCATATTTATTTACTATTTCTTCAATTTCTCTAACAACATATTCAGCACTCTGCATTCTAAACCTATGCCCGAGTGTTTTAAAAGAAGCACAGAACGTGCATCTAGCAGGGCAACCCCTGCTGGTGATTAAAGTAGCCGACGGCACTCCTTTTTCTATATGAACATTGAGACGGTATCTTGTTAGATCAACCAACTCCCTTGCTGGAAATGGCAACTCATCAAGATTCTCAATAAAAGGTCTTGGAGCGTTTATGATAACTTCACCGTCGTTGCGATACAATAGGCCTTGTATATTTGAAAAGTCATCCTCCTGCTTTTTTATGGTTTCACATAATTCCCGCATCGTGTGCTCACCTTCCCCTCTCACAATAAAATCAATTGACGTGTAATTTTTTAAAATTTGTTCGGGTACAGCGGAAGCATGAGCACCTCCAAGGACAATTTTTGCGTTGCATTCTTCCTCGGCGATTTCGGCAATCCTGACAGCTCCTTTGAAGTTTGGGGTGGTACACGTTATTCCAACGATATCGGGCATTTCATTTCTGAAATATTCATGCACATCTTTCTCGGTCATTTTGCAAACTTCCGGTTCAAAAATAGTTACAGGAAAACCGGCCTGTTTCAATACGGCAGCAATATATCCAATGCCGATAGGAAAAGAAAAATTATCTCCAACATTCATTACTCCATAGACATTCATATATGGAGCATTTACCAATGCCACTGATGGGGTTTTGATCTCCATGGCGAGCGTGTTCATAAAACTATTTCCTTTCCACATATTTCCTGATTATACATATTTGATCAGCTAATAAGCCAAGTATAAAAATCAGAATTGTTGAGAAGAATAAAATGATCGAAGTTGAACCGAGCGCTTTGTACTGCATATATTCATTGCAAGCCCATATTAGAAACACAAATGCATTTATAAAGCCAACCGGCAAAAATATTTTTAAAGGATCAAAGAGCATAATTAATCTTAAAAGTAAAATTATTGTTTCAAAACCGGTTTTTATTGTAACGGTACTTTTACCTGTTCTTGGCTTAACTTTTATAGGATAAAAAGTTACATTATATCCGTCTTTAAGCAAAGCAACTGTTGTTGTTGTCGTAAATGAAAAAGAATCCGACAAAACAGGAGAGTGATTAAGTATAGTACTCTTATGAATAATCCTCATTCCTGAGTTCAAATCAGGTATTTTCTGTGCTGTCAGATACTCTGCCAATTTTGTCAACAGATATTTTCCGGGACGGCGAAACGTATAAGAAAACGAATCTTTACTTCGTGCTCCGATAATGAGAACTTCGTCATTGTGGCGTTCCCATAATTTCTTTAAATCTTTGGCTGAATGTTGCCCATCCGCATCCATAAAACCGACATATTCCGTGCTTGACTCTTCAATACCTTTTTTCAATGCAAAGCCATAACCGCGATTTTTATTCAAGGTGATAATCTCTATCTTATCCCAATACTCTTTCAGAATATGTGGAGTTTTATCCGTGGAGCCGTCATCAACCGCAATAATTTCATGATCCGGGAATATCATCAAGACATCTTCAATAACATCCCTGACAATACTTTCTTCATTAAATATAGGGATAACAATGGATAGCGTTTTTCTTTTCATAATTATTTTCTATTAAAATGTACTTTTGGTTTTTTATTCTTTTAGCAGAACAAAATAAATCAAGGTTCCCAGATAATTATCCAGGAGTTTATGAATAAATTTGGGAATAAAGCGCTTAAGCGGAGTAAACCTTATCGGGAAATAATGTAGCTCTGTACTAATTATCCTAAATTCTCTGAAAAGCCTTTCAGCGGCAGATTTGGTATAGTATCTGCCGATCGGGTTGTCAGTTCCATCGTACTGCCTGACAAAACTATCGATACTCTCTGCGTTAACAAGCCTTTCCCTTGCCACAACATCCATCTTAAGCAGCCGCATCAATACTAATGTAATTTTGAAAAAGGGCGGATACAATAAAAAATTCTTATAATAGAGAGAGATGACGCTTTTACAACCAGGTTTTAAAACTCGGTAAACCTCATCTATTGCCTTCTGAGTATTTACAGTGTGGTGTAGCACACCAGAACTGCTGATAAAATCGAATGTATTATCTGGAAATGGCAATTCTTCTGCATTTGCCTGTTGTAAATCAGCAGACAGGCCTTCTATTTTAAGCAACTTTTTCGTCAGCTCAACAGCAGACATGGAAATATCAATACCCTTGATATCAGCTCCACCCCTAGCATAATTTTTTACTAACCATCCAAATCCGCATCCAATATCAAGAACTTTTTTGGCGGCATGATTATCAAACTCCCATATGGACTTACTGAACACTTCAATATCATTTTCCCTGATATGTTCATATTGATCAAAGAATTCTTCTGTCCCCCTTTCCGCAACAACTTCTACACTACAAGCGCCTGCGGGATTAGCGTTCCAATAATTATAAACATCCTGTATCGTTGGGTCTCCCATCACTAATCCTTTCAAACTAAATTGACACTACCTCGTACATCAGCACTATCCATTCACCTTATCAGATATTTCAACATCGAAATTCCTGCCTTTGCTTTATTGAAGAAAACCCTATATCCATGTAGAGATAACAATTGTTTGATTATATATTTAGGTCGAAAATAGAATGCTTTATACACATATCTTTGAAGCTCTTGAAGTTCATCTCGATTTAAGTTTTCCTCCCAGAAATAAGGAGTAAAATCCAAATTGAGATTTTTTGCGTATTCCTTCCAATAATCAAAAGGAAGCTGTCCGGTTTCTAATCCCAGGGTATACAGGTCCGTATTGGGAAGAGGCATCAGAATGCTCAGATGCAGAAAATCGGGGTCAAGTTTGCTTATATACTCCATGGTTTTTTGTATATGCTTACGGGTCTCGGACGGAACGCCGATCATAAAGTAAGCCAGGGTCTGGATACCTGCTTTTTTCGTTGACCTGAAAACTCTCATAGCCTTGTCAAGGTCGATATCCTTGCGTAAGACTTTAATAATCTCGGGGGAGCCAGATTCCACTCCGTAATAAATCCTTGCAACTCCTGCCTGGGCCAGCTTTTCAAGCAACTCTTCATCAATCGCATCAACCCTGGACCTTATATTCCATGTTATTTTTAATTTTCTCTTTATAATCTCATCACAAATACCCATTGCCCTTTTCTTGTCAATGGTAAAAGTGTCATCCTGAAAATCAAACTCTTCGATTCCTATTGACATGCATTCTTCAATTTCATCAACGACATTTTCCGGGCTTCTTTTCCGGTATATTTTGCCCCAGTATGCCCTATCACAAAAAAGGCACCTGAAGGGACACCCCCTGGTTGAAACGATTGTAGTCATTCGCTTGTACACGCCTATTACGGTGTAATAAATATCCAGATCCAAATACTTCCTCGCCGGAAACGGCAGTGTATTAAGGTCATTTATCTTTCCGGGCGTGCCGGTTTTAATGGTTCCATCTTCCTTTCTATATGCAATATGGGATATTTGTTCGAGGCTATCATTTTTCTTAAAACACCTAAGCAATTCAACGAATGTCTCTTCACCCTCTCCAAGGACTATACAATCGATTTCATTTTTTAACAGAGTCTCCTCTACATAAATATTCGGATGGGGTCCTCCAACAACAACATATATCTCCGGATTTACTTTTTTTGCCGTGCAGGCACATTGATATGCATCCACCGCTGAAAAAGTCATCATTTGTATTGCAACAATATCAGGGGCAAATTTGAGAATTTCATTTTCAAGTTCTTTTTGCGCTATGTTTAAGGCCAAGGTGTCAACTAACTTCATTTCAGAGACCAACCCGCTTTTTTCAGCAGATGACATAATATAAAGCAAGCCCAGAGGAGGATACTTGCCTGTTTCTTCACTTACAAACTCAGGGAGAGCAGTGCTGCTTACGCTCTGTCCTGGATTTATAAACATAACTTTCATAACGATTTCTTTTCTATCTTTCTGAATATTATTATGTTATTCATCCAATAAAGAAACTTCAATATCTTCTCCAGCTCAAAATTATGCGCCTCGATCTTAGTTTGATCCATTTATTTGTCGCTTCCCTCCGGAATTAACAAACAACCTACCATCAAGGACCAAAAAATCCAATCCAACCCGCTTACAGCTTCTAAACGCATCCAAATATGAAAACAGTATAGGTTCTCCATGGGTATTAAAACTAGTATTGATCAACACACCCGAACCGGTTATCTCTTTGAAACACTTGAGTATAGAATAGATCTCACCTGTTTCCGGAAAGACCAACTGAGGCCGAGCTGTGTTGTCAACGTGATTTGCCACTGCAGCATGTTCTCTAAACAACTGTGTAGTCTTTACCGTAGTCGTCATAAACTCCATCATGAAGGATTTGTTATCTATATTCTCGAAATAACCTCCGACATCCTCGGCCAATATAATCGGAGCAAACGGCATAAACTCTTCGCGTCCAAGCATTTGGTTTAACTCATCATGTATACTCAAGTCTTGCGGATTGGCAATTACAGAACGATGGCACAAAGCTCTAGGCCCATACTCCATTCGCCCTTCGACGATGCCTCCAATACCTTTTTGCGCAAGCATAGTAGCTGCTTTATAAGCAACTTCAGAATCCGCCATAAGTTTCAAACCAAATTTTTCTGATAGCTTCAAATCCCGTTCATCAGCAACTGGCCCTAAAAACACATGTTTTAACTGAGAGTTCTTATATTCCGGCAATTGCGAAGCCTCTTCAGCCGCTGCACCAAAAGCCAACCCGCCATCTCCCATGTGCGGATGAACATGTATTTGTTCTACAAAATATAGCTCTGACAGTTTCTGATTGAGCAGCACATTTGCAAAAGTGCCACCAGCTATAGTGAAATTGCGCTTACCGGTTTTTTTGTGTAAATATTCGAAAAACTTGATCATGTTAATTTCTAAATGATGCTGTATGCCGGCCGCAATATCTTCTCGCGAATAAGACACCAAAGCCTCTTTTAAATATTTAATTTCGGAATCGATGTAGCCGCCGTTAGATACAAATTTGCCCGCTTCAGAATCAAAAAACAGTCTCGACTCAAATATTTCAAAACATTTCTTATAGTTGCCTCGTGCTGCTAATCCGGTGATTTTGCCTTCGTGCTCCATCTGGCGAAATCCGGCTATTTTAGTAGCATACCCATAGTAGTGCGCCATTGATCGGAAAAACACATTAGCAAACACCTGATATTTTTTGCGGCCGTAATCTGAAAATTCATAAACTCTGCTAGAGTATCCGTCTCCGTTAGCGTCGTAACTAACCGCTAAACCCTCTTCAAACCCTGAGGTGTGAATAGCACTGCTTACGTGACAAAGGTGGTGATCGAAAAACTTAATTTGCGAATTAAGCCCTAACGCTTTTAACGTTTGTCTTAATCTGAACCTAAATCTATAATCGCGCGCCAAACAGACCATTGCCTTAATGGCAAAATCACTAGCCATAATCTCACGCATAATTGGCAGCTCTAAAGCTTTGGAGACAGAGGTCCTCAAAAAACTCTTCTGATCCCAGTTCCAATTTTTTTCACAGGAATGCAAAAATGACGAAACCACAATTCTTTTAATTTGGGTAGGGTTTATATTGCACGAATTCAATAATGCAGAAATAGCTTGCTCCGGAATACCCACAAAGAGTTTTTTCCTTGTAAACCGCTCTTCATTGGCAGCAGCTACAATTTGACCATCTTCGGTCAAAATGGCCGCACCGGCATCGTGTTCACAACTGATTCCTAAAATGTATGGCATTGACTTTACCAACCTTTCGCAAAAACCGCATGAGAAAAGACTCAACCACAGCTAAATTGACCGAATATGAAAAAGAACGTAACAAAAAAATATCAAAAGTTCGTTATATTGCCTGCACCTTAAATAGGATTCCCTATGTGTTTTTGGAAAATTTGACACTATAGCTTAAAATGAAAGGGAGAGACAATTTTTCAAAGATCTCCTTATCAGGCGGATTAATAACCAAAACTCTCATTATCAACTCTTTTCAAATATTTCTATTTCTTATAGCAATAATAAAATTGCCGAATGCCGAATTCACTAAGTATCGTATTTTGAAAATACTTTTCAAAAAAACAATTTATTTGTTTTAATACCGGCACCCCAAATGGAATAATAAGCGTACCTTTATGTTCCAACAGCTCAAAACCGACCCGGGACAAAAGTTTTTTTACATTTTTTGACGAAAGAAATTTATGGGGGCCCTCTCCGTGGTGCAATAAATTGCTGACAGGAGTCGTTATTTCAGCTAATTGAGGGGGCAGGCTCATGACTAATTTGCCATTTTGTTTAAGTATCCGTCTTATTTCTGTTAAAAAGGTTACAGGTTGAGGTACATGTTCAAGTGTCTCAAGTGAGATAACAAGATCGAAAGTATTAGACTTGAATGGAAAAGCATGAAATCCTCCATGATAAAACAGTCCATTTTCGTATTGTCTTTTTGCTTTTTTGAGAAGCAATTCGGCAAGCTCTCCGTTTATGACAACAGCTTCATCATTCTTTTCTTTTATATAATCGATAAGGATACCCAACCGACACCAGAAATTCAGAATCTTAATTCTTTCTTTCTCGGGCACATATTTAACCGCTTCAAAATATCTTTGGTGATGAGTATAATGAAGATTTTCATTATCTTGCTCATACTCAGTAGATATTCTGTTCCAAAAGTTTCTAACTTCCTGTTCTGTAAAGCTGTTTATCACGAATCTGATTTATATCCTTCAATGATGCAAATGCTGTTTCCAAATCTTTTATTTATCTTACTGCCTACTATTGTATCCATGCACTTGGTAAAAATATTGTCATACTCTTTTCTGTGCAAAAAGTTGCGCCCGCCTGATTTGATATACTGGTAAAATAACTTTATAATCTGCACAACAAAGGGAGGCAAAAAGAAAAAATTGTATTTTCTTAAGTCCATGAACCCGGATTGTTTCAATATTTCTTTAACACAACTAACTGACAGGGGTTCGTAAGGACCGAAGAAAGAAAAAACAGCTGATTTTCTTATATCATCGCAGGAAAAGAACCTTATTGCAGTCATGAGAAGTGTCATAATAACACTATTCTTTCTAAAAACTAGCACCAACTTGCCGTCATCGCGCAGTATACGTGTACATTCCTTGAGAAAAACTATTCGAGTTGGGTTATCAAACCGCTCCAGCCTAAAAAGTATATATACACTGTCATAGCTTTTGCTTGTAACAGGGAATTTACCATTGTTGTTCGCAATAAGGTAGGTAGCATCTTCGTCTGCCAGGTTCGCTGTCGTATATTTAGCTGTTTCCTCGGAAAGTTCCAGGCAGTCAAAACATATATCATTCAATGTACTGGTTATATGTTTAATTAAAGAACCATCATAGGGAAACAAAAATAGAATATTATTGTTTTTTTCCTTTTGAATGAAAGGTGTTACTATATTTGTCTCTTCTTTATGGAATATATCCATAATTGAACCCGGCTCGGTTTTTCTTGAAATAAATTTTTGGTACTCTCTAATATTCTCTAAAGGCCACTTTGCAGGGTTGTGTGTATAGTTGATAGATATAGATGTAGACCTGTAATAGTTGTAATGCAAAACCTCCTTTATGCTTCTCCTTTTAGGAGGATTAAGTATCTTTGAGGGATATCCCAACAGCACAAAAGACACTATTTTCTGGTTCTCTGGTATGTTGGAAATTTTTTTTATTATTTTTTCATTGCCGAAAGAATTAAGCCAGAGTGAGCCAAGCCCCAGTTCATATGATTTGAGAAGCATATTCTGGATGGCTGCGGAGGCATTCTGATAAACTTCCTTTGTCTTATTATCTTGATATGTAACTATTATCAGTGCAGGAGCTCTTAACACCAGAGTTGATGACCCGGCCCTTTCAACGAAAGTTTTCATTATTTCATCATCATTAATAAGTATAAAATTCCATAACTGTTGGTTGCAACTCGTTGGAGCCCATGTGCCTGCCTCAACAATCTGCTCGATAACATCAGGAGCAATCTCTTTTGACAAGTCAAAGCTCCTGATGCTCCTCCTGTTTTTTATAACATCATCCAGATTCATGATATTTAATTTTTGAAACTATTAAAACGAAACTTCTATAGGTTTTGTAATATCTTCTCGCAAAATAAAAGTATGGTACCAGATCATAAGTACCAAGACACACCAAAGTTTATAGCCGTTATCTTTTTTACCGCTAGTATGCTCGTCTATTATTTCAAGTACTCTATCAAGATTCAAAAATGGAATGCTGCCACCCAAATCACCTAAAATATTTCTTAAGGCAGCCGATTTACAGCCTCTGAACCAGTGTCCCATAGGAACATTAAAACCCTGTTTTTTTCTATACAGTACTTCACGCGGCAGCCGATTGTGTAAAATCTTTTTTAAAATATATTTTTTCCCATATTTAAATTTTATTTCGGGGGGGACACGGAATAGATATTCTACTAACCTGTGGTCCATAAAAGGCACCCGCGCCTCAAGAGAAACAGCCATAGAAGCTCTGTCCATTCTTGTTATCATATCATTCGGCAAATAAAACCTCGAATCTACAAACAGCATCTGGTTCATAAAATCATGGTGAGATACTTTTTGAAAATATTCGTTGCATTTTGAAAAAGGATTATACTTATCCAAATTATTTGACAAAAAATATCCATTATTCAAAATAGTTTCTCTTTCATTTTCATAAAAAATCATCCTCCACATGAAATGAGCTTCTTCTTTAGATTTGTCAGCGGCTTTCACAAATCTCTTGATTAACATTTCAGGGCTGTTTTTCTTTGTTCTTTCCGGTAAATATTCAATCAGACTTTTTAACATCATTTTAAATGCCCATGGTATTGTTTTCCACAATTTTAAATATTTTTGAATGCTATATGTATCATAGCCGCCAAATATTTCATCGGCACCGTCGCCTGACAATATGACCGTTACCTTATCTCTTGCAATTTTCGAAACATTATATGCAGACAGGGCGCTGGCATCTGCTGTTGGTTCTTCGGAGGACCATACAAGTAATGGCAACAAATTCAACGCATCGGCATTTAGTATAATTTCATGGTGCTCGGTTTGATATTGCTCTGATACCATCTTGGCCCATTTAATTTCATTAAATGAGGGTTCGTCGAAACCTATCGAAAAGGTCTTTAACGGCTTCCATGTAATATATTCCGACATAATGGCAACAATAGCTGACGAATCAACGCCACCTGACAAAAAGGCTCCGAGAGGAACATCGCTGATCAATCTGCACCTAATAGCATCCCTAAGAAGATAATCGGTATGTTCAAGAACTTCATCCTCCTGGAGGGAATAATCGGGTTGAATTTCAATTTCCCAGTATTGTTTTTTACTAAAATTGTTTGTATTTAAATCCATTAAGATCATTTGTCCGGGTACAAGTTGATAAATGTTCTTAAACAGCGTCGACGGTGCAATAACATAGTTTAAGCTTAAAAAATCTATTAAAGATTCCGGGTCTACGCTTTTCTCTATCCCGGGGAATGAGATAATACCTTTTATTTCTGAGCTGAATATGAATTTCCTGCTGTCATGATAATAAAATAAGGGTTTAATGCCCATCCGGTCTCTGACTAACAGCATTTTGTTTTTTCTGGAATCAATCAATGCGATAGCAAACATGCCATTAATTGCACTGACAAAATCCTCGCCATGCTCTTCATATAGATGAACTATGACCTCTGTATCGCTTTCTGTTTTAAAAATGTGGCCTTTCTTTTTAAGCTCAACCCTTAACTCACGGTAATTATATATTTCTCCATTATAAACAACATGCACCGTTTCATCTTCATTGGTTATCGGCTGTTTGCCTGTTTTCAAGTCAATAACAGCAAGCCTGCGCATACCCAGGAAAACACCATTGTCCTCATTCTCATAGTATCCTTCATCATCCGGCCCTCTATGACTCAAAACAGAGGTCATTTTTCTAATTATTTCCTTCCGATTCTGCAACCTACTGTTTAAATCAACGAATCCACAAATACCGCACATAATAAAATATCTCTGGGTTATTTATAGAAAATACAACTAGTGAGACGTTCGCACAACTCAGTTCGGGTTGGATCAGCACTGTTTGTTCATCGGCCACTCGACCTCTGGCTAAGCTGCCGTTAGCTTCGATACTTAAGTTTACGGCCGGCCACAAAATACTGAGCCCCCAATGGCAACCACGTCAGATACTTTTCTGCTGGTCTGAAAAACCGTAGAAAACTCGGGAAAAAGATACGGTAGCGAAGGAGTGTTTTGTTAAACCCTGATACCTTGATGAGATTGTGCAATTTTCTGGGGTTTATTAGCACTGCATTTTCATCAAAAGGGCAACGGTTGACAGTATAAGTTGTAAACGGATTCATCGGATTATGTTCGAAAATGAAAACCATACCGCCATATTTAAGGACTCGGTAAAGTTCCTCTATCAAGCTACTATGGTGTGCCTGGTCAATGTGATGGAAGACACAAGCGGTAAACGCCAGATCGAAAGAACGGTCCTGAAATGGAATAACCTTACCGCCAAAATGCACGAAACTGGATAGATGCTTATAGCGCTTATGACCGGCTTTGATACTTTTGGCAGAAACGTCCAAGCAAGTGATGTGACTTCCTGTAAATGCTTTCGAAAAATGAGGCACCGATGATCCCACGCCTGCGCCAAAATCCAATATACGCAAATCCTTGACGCCGATATGTTTGAATATGGCTTCAACATCTCTGATCTTATAAGCAGCAAAAAATTCAGGGGCTTCCCCCGAGATGCGGAGATTCTCGTTGTGTATATTGTAGTACTCATCTGCAAATTTATCGAATTCTTCAGAGTTCATACTAACAGTTCACCACGTTGTAACAAGTGGTACGAAACGGCCCATCGTCAGGAGAAAGTGTAACGTTTTTTTAGTCAAGCGAATTGAAATTGATTTGTTCGTCGATGATGTAAATGGGTCGCTTTTTAATTTCGTCATATATTCGTCCCAAATATTCTCCTAATATCCCGATACACAATAGTTGTATACCGCCGATAAAAAGCACCGAAACAAATAAAGATGCCCAACCGGTTATTGTTACTTCTGGATAAATGACCTTTACGATTAGTCCCCAAATCATCAGGATCATACTTGCCGCAGCACTGATAAAGCCCAAAGTCGAAGATAATTTTAGAGGAACGTGCGAAAAGGAAATGATGCCATCGGTAGCGAATTTGAGCATTTTTTTAAAGGGGTATTTGGTTTCGCCTGCATATCGTTTTTCTCTTTCGTATTCAATTTCGCACTGCTTGAAGCCAACCCAGCTGACCATTCCCCGTACAAATCGATTCCTTTCTCTCATTTTTATAAGCTCGTCGACGACTTTACGGTCCATCAGACGAAAATCACCGGCATCAACCGGAATTTCCACGGATGTTAGTTTTTTTAAAATGCGGTAATACACAGATGCAGTAAACAATTTGAAAGAGGTTTCGCCTTGACGTTTTTTGCGGACTCCATATACGACATGATAGCCTTCTTTCCATTTCTCAATCATCTGGATGATGACTTCAGGAGGGTCTTGCAGGTCAGCATCTATGATCACTACACATTGGCCCGAGGCGTTGTCCATTCCAGCCGTAATCGCGACCTGGTGGCCAAAATTCCTAGAAAAACTGATAAGTTTAACATTGACATCATTTTGGCATAACAAATTTGCTTTTGGGAGGGTATCATCCTTGCTTCCATCGTTTATGAGAATGATCTCGTAATTGATCTGATTATCATCAAGTATTTTTTTAATGCGCTGATACATTTCATCAATAACTAGTTCTTCATTATAGAGCGGCACAATGACACTCAAGAATAAACCCGTTCGCACTTGTTTCATGACACCTCCTGAAACCTTTCCACAACCTACCAGAATCTACCCCAAATGATAGCGAGACCTTTGCATAAATAGTGAATTTTTTGATTGGTTCAATTTGTTTTTTGGCCCCGGCTAAACGGTTCTACGAAATTTAACTGGGCCCCGATAGCGGGATTTCCGCATCGCTTCGACCCCGGTAGGCGGGATTTCCACTTCGCTTCAACAAGACGGAATTCCCAGTATTTATCATTTGGAAGCGGTATAGCCAAAATATCCAAATCAGACTTTCCACCACACAAATTGTCAGCAACTGATCCAAAAATTATCACTTTGCTGACGCCAAACCTCTCAAAAACTGTTTTTCCCTGTTCCAACAGTAAACGCTTGATTTTCTTTGAGCGGGTTTTTCTCTGCTCTCGCTCAAAATTCCACCTTTTTTTTAGTTTTGCAAAGGGCATCAAGATAATTCACTAAATTTCCTTCAGGAAAAAGCATCAAATTTAATGGGGTATTTGTAACGCATAACCTTGCCGACTTCTATAACATCAAGCTCACGATTTTTTAGCTTTGATTTGATTTCCTCGATCTTCATCATATTTTCCGTGTTGTAATATCGTTCACCACAGTTTGAACAAACCATAATATTCATGGGAACAAGAACAATATCTCTTCCTACCTCTATTTGCATATCCAAGGTTTTGATTTCAACCTTTTGAACTCTGCAGAGTAAACACTCCATTTTTCTCTCCTTTAGAAATTTATTTATTGCTAAGGATTAGTCTATGGTTATAGTACTTGTAATTTATTTTCTGTATTTATATTTTTTTGAAATACCAGATTTCAGGGAAACAGTTGTACGATACATTGTGGTTACTGTGAGACCTTTGCAAAAATGCCCCTTTTTACCCGATTTCTGCGTCAGACTCAACATTTTGCACGCAGTGGAGCTTTAGCTCTATCCTCGGAATACTCAATGTATGACGGCCTGCCCCCGCCTGTCCCGTAGCCACCTTGGAAATACCGGGACATGGCCGAAAGATGGTACTGGGTGGGTCTGGAAGATCGTACTGGGGTGGTAAAATTTTCTCGTTGACTCGGGGCGTCCATAGCCCTCGCCCTTACGGGTAGCCTGCCGGCTGTCCAATTCCGCTGTCCTGCGGAATTGTCCTTGAACTCGCACAAAAATTTGTATTTTTCAAAAGTCTCCATGAAAATGCTAATGATCGTTTTTTCAGACTCCCAGAGATAATGGAATAAATTAATAAAACGTCGTGATTAACTTGTCTTTGAATTGGCTCTTATGTTGATAGATTTTGAATTGTAATTTTAGCATGAATCAGTGTCTTCGCATAATCGGTTTATCTTAAGTCTTTAAAATAAAGTGATATACGTAAACGATTGGAACAGACCCATGGCCGATGAAATTTTTAAAAATATCGTATAAATCACCCGTATCACCACTTAAATATCTTACTTCCTTTAAGATAACTTTATCTGATTCTCCCCTGAAGTTCAGCGGACCCCATCCACCCCATCCAACTACAAAAATGTCTTTATAACGGTTTTCATGGAATTTTGTTTCAATAAAATTTAAATCGCAAAAAGGGCTCTTTTCACACGGAGGACTGGTATTAATAATTTTGTTATTTGATTCTCTGAAAACAAACGGTTTATAGTGCATCCTGTTGATAGAAAGTGCAAGCGCATTATCCGCAGTTTCATTTATATATATCTCTGCATTGCGCCAGGCAGGAAAATAATTCCCCCATCCTCCCCTAAATCTATTTAAACGCGGCGGGTTAATTATTACAAGTTGCATTACCATTAAAGCCACGCATACTCCGGTAAAAAGCCGGGAATATGGTTCTTTAAGACTGTTTGACAGCAGAGTAATATAATAACAAATAAAAATTAGAAAGGGCGCAATAAAATATTGACCATCGATAACATTCCAATCCGTCTCCCCTCCATAATTAAAACTACGAGCAAGAGCCATCATAACCAATGCAGAAACAAACCAAAGCATGAACAGAAAAAGACGTTCTGAAATAAATAGTTTTCTATCTTCTTCTTCTGTAGTATGCTTTATTTTTATCTTAAAAATCATAATAAACAAATGGATTAGAATACACCCCATCAGGATAACAAACATAAATGCACCCAAAGCATTGAGGGGATAAATATAGTTTTTTACTGCTAGTTTTGCTGAATCGAATAGAGGCAACGGGTTATGACTCTTAATATCTATTGGAATAAATTCTAAGTCTACAAATACTTTCTTTAAAAACCCCAATACGGGTATTTCCATGAACAAAAGTATTGTTAACATAGGCAAATGGTATTTCAGTTCTGTCCTACGGTAAAATAAAAGCGTAAGAATGAATATAACAGCTAAATATCTTCCGTCACCTTTCGATAAAACGGCATAGTTGGATGTCATAAGAAGCAAAAAATAATAACCCCACATCCTTTTTTTATTAAGGGGATCTTGTTTCAGCAATCTTAAAAATATCAATATCGAAAGCAGTATTCCGGCTTGTACGTATAGTCCAGAGTCACAGCTATATACTGTAGCTACCCACATCTCAGAAGAAGTAATATACAAAAATGCGCCAAGAAATGCCAAGACTATGGACGTATAGCTGATAATATAAAAGACCAGAGTTGCGTCAAACGCAAATACCAGAGCTTTAAACACCCTGTAAAAAACAATCTTATCGTTAAAAAAAGTCCTAAGGATATCCCTGGTAATGAATTCATATGGGCGGTTAAATTCACCAGTACCGTATCCTACTTTAAATAGCCGTCGAGGTAGAAAAAATTGTTTTACAAACCCACCCGATATTTTAATGGCAGAAAGGATTTTAGAATCAATATTTGTTTCAATGGGATACCTCTCCTTATCCAAACGATAGAAATCAAAATCCTCCCAGAAAAAATGAAATCCGTAGGTAAAAAAAAGCGCGGAAGAGAAAGCAATAACAAATATTATAAACGATAGTTTTAATCTGTTTTTCATTTAACCCTACCGGAGACTATGGTGACCTCCCTCCGAAAACTGATCTCAAATTTATTAATTAATCGTCGACACCCACGAATCACAGTTCACAATTTATAGAATCATTTGTTCCTCTAAAAGTCCCTCTTAACACAGAATTATAATGGTATCTTTCATCCTTTTTCTTATATACGCCTCCAAGCAACATCTTTTGCAACATCCTTACAAACGCTTTTATCGTTAATACAATTTTTTGTTAAAATAGCCCATCTGCAAACGCATAATTGTATACATAGATAGTAGGTACAATATTATTATAAAAAAGGTGTGAAAAAGGAATATGTTGCGGCTCTTGGTCCCTATTAATAGATGCAATGATAAATGAAATCTTCATCTTGTGTTCAGAATCCGTTCTTTTAAAATGCATTTTTTCAGAATGCTTAATTCTACTTTTTGTAATATAAATACATTTCGCTCCCGTTTTTTTTAGTTCTTTCGTTTTTCCACTCCGAATTTGACATATTTTGCAGGTAAATGTTTGTCAATTTTGAAAAAGGATAAAATATAAAAAGCATTAAGAAGAGAGTGTAATATTTATAATATTTCATTTTTTCTTTTTTATAATCTATTGTATTGGCGGGAAACCTCATAAGTTTAATTAACATAAATACAATGCATAAACATGCTAACTTCAATGCCGAAATATTACTTTTAGCCTGCCTTGGATTTGTCATATTTAAAATCAATGAAGGGCTTAACAAAGTAATCCAATCGAGTGCTCCGTAGAGTTGATTGCTATAATAATCAAAGACTAATTCCAAATCGTGTTGAAATGCAAAATCATTCATTTGTTCCGTTGTTAATCTTCTGAGATGACTTTGATCTTCAAAATAAAACCTACCTCCCGAATCTATATCAATACCATTTTTTATAAGCATACACAGGTTATATTCGAAACTCCCTTGATTACCACAAGGCAATATATATAAAATCGAAGCATGTTTTTTCAAATACTGAGCGATTTCTCGCCAGGCCCTAGCAACATCGTCTACGTGTTCCAAAACATGATGAGAGAATAAGAATCCAAATTCATTGTTCACAAGGTGTATATCAGATGTCAATAAAAACGAACAATCCGAATACCGTTTTCTGGCAATATCGACAGCAACAGAGCTTATATCAGCTCCATAGACATTCCATTTCGGCAAGGCCTGTTTGAGAACGGTCGTGAACTCTCCGTTTCCGCATCCATAATCCAGGGCATCCCCGGTCTTTGGAAGATTCAATGTTTTGATTATCTCAAATATACGCGCTTTTTTATGAGCCGGCCATTCATCACTCAAATATCCGCTTGCGTACAAATCATCATACAATTCAACGGTTTTTTCATCACTTACCTTTTTTAATTCACAGCACATTCTATCCTCCTCTTATGCTGTTCAAATATCTGCGGCTTCAAAAGTGCTTCCGCCCCAGAGGAATATGCATCGCATTCCACAGGGCAGGCATTCCTTCTGCTCCTGAACTGGAAATTCAAAGCCCTCATTTCTTATATAGCACCCAACGGAGAGTTCAGGGGTAACATTCTTAAATCGCCTACATAGGTTTCAAAATCGAAGCATAAGCTCTGCCAATTCAGCAATGTCTACCTTCGGCCGCCACCCAAGAGAATGCATGGTTGCAGGATTGGAAAACAGGCGCTTATATTCGGCGGTAAACCCATCCCGCAGCGTTACATGGTTTATCCAATCTTTTCCAACAGAAGCAAAACATATCTTAAGCCAGTCTTCAATGGTATACGTCTTACCGGTACCAATAACGGCTTCGAAGACTTGCTCCTGCCCAACAAGGACTGCCATGCCCTCTGCAATATCACCGGCAAAACCCCATTCCTTTTCAACAGAAATATCGCCGAGTTCAAGTTTCGCATCACTTCCTGAAGATATAGACTTGACCGCCTGTACAATTTTCTGACTTACGTGAGTTGGTTTTCGTAGTGGACTTTCGTGGTGGAAAAGATAGCCAACATACACTCTAACACCAAGGGTTCTGAAATACCGCGCCGAATAGACCGAGTGTATCCTCTCTACGGAGTAAGCGCTACTGGCATCAAAAGGGTCTGTTTCATGGATTGGATCGCCCTTGTTCGCGAACTGCAAGCCGCTCCCGGTAAGAAAAACCTTGCATCCCGGATGCCAACGATAGATCGCTTCAAGTATATTGAGAGTTCCAGTCCCTATGGTTTTGTGATTGTTAAAAAGCACTTCATGACGCGTTGTTGATGTCGCTGCAATATGATAAATCACATCGGGTTTACGGCTACGCACCAGCTCTTCCACAAATTCGAACGAAGCAACATCACCTCGCAGCCAATCACCAGTTCTGGAAATTCCAAGGACTTCACATCCTTGTCTTCGGTATAAAGCCTCCAGGTAGTAACCATCTTGACTGTTAGCTCCAAATACAATAACAGTTTGCATACCCTGCCTATTTGTGAATTATTTCAATTTTCGGAAGTGGAAATGGATGCGATATTATATAACGAATAGACAAATAATACATTCATGTACTTAGTTCCGTTTCAGTAACATAGGCCGGGGAATTCTCGCCGCGTTTCCGGAACAATGTTTCAAATTGTTTGAATATAACAAATATGAGAAATAATATAACCACACAAAGAGAAACAACCCATTATAAAAATAGTGCCCCTGTCTAATTAAGGATAAAACAAACAAACAGAAGATAGAATTGTTTGCAATTATAATTTTTTTATTAAGCGTTGTTGAATTAGTACCTTGTAAATAAAACTTGCCAATAAAGTAAAGTACAACAAATAATCCTATCAATCCCGTTTCGGAAATAAGTCTCAGAAATAGTGAACCTGCGTCTAACCTATTAACGTCCACGTTTTTGCGCCAAGTAAAAGAACTTATAATAGAATCATATGTAACTGGATGACTGCCTAAGCCATGGCCATAAACTGGATTGCTTTTGAAAACTTCGTAACTAACATAAGCATTACTTACAATGGCATAGGTACTGTAATTGACCACTTCCAAACGCATCTTACCCCCAATATAATCGATACTGTTTCCTATTCTATTTTTAAAGTCAGGGATAAAATAAATTGATGAAAACAAAATTGGCAAAATGATAATTATCGGAATATATTTAAATCTGGTTCTAAATTTAAGTGAAGATATGATGCCTAATAAAATACTGATATACCCGATTATAGAAAATGATAACACAGATGCAAATATAAACGTTAGAGCCATACTTTTGTTTAGAAATGATTTTTCCCCGGATAAAATATATATCAAGGATGTACATGTTGCCGGTACAATAGCAGCTGCAAAATGAGAGGGTTCCGGCAGAATAGAATTTATGCGAACAAAAACCAAACTGTCAGCAGTTGTTAATCTCCATTTAGGTATCATATTATAAAATCTGCTCAAATCATTTAATCCTGATAAATGGAAAAATTGCTGTATTAGCCCAATCAATGCTATTACAAAAGCAAATTTTATATATATCGAATAAAGTTTACACACATTATAATTGTTTATTTTTATCAGCATATAATATGAAGTGGCCGTTATTGATATTCCAATAATTTGCTTTAATAAAAGAGTAATATGGTTATGATCTGTCAATACATTGATAATTGAAAAGAATACAAGTATGAATATAACGGTTAAGAATGTACGATTTACATATAAATTCTGATATCTAATAAAATAATAAAGGATAGAAATAAGTATAAAAATATAGCCAAGGTAAAATTCAAATGTTACGTTAAAAATAGTAATCCAAGAAGCAAATCCAGACAAGAAAACATTAGATATTAATAAAATATTCAATAGAGATTTCATTTTATGAACTACCAGAGCAAATAAATATTACTGCGCCGACTCCTTCGGGTAGAGCTGGATCAATCGGTTTATGTCCTGGATTCGACTATAATAGCCTTTTTCATTTTCATACAACTTCTAAAGAAGGTAAGGGGAAAAATAATTTCCCACCTGATTTCAAATACACACTCTCACGCTCGATAATATTATCTCTAAAATGCCAAGGCAAAACCATGAAGTAATCAGGCTTCATGTTTTTTGCCTCTTCCTCAGATATAATAGGTATATTCGTACCTGGTGTATAACAACCAAATTTATCCGAATTTACTTCTGCAATAAAAGGTATATCTTTGTCTGTTATATTACAAAATTGCAAAATTACATTCCCTTTAGTTGAGGCCCCATAACCCAAAATACACTTGTTTTCGTTTTTAGCTTTTTTAATAAATTCACGTATTTCATTGCGGTGGTTATAAACTCTGCTTTCGAATTCTTTATATGGTTTCAGTGTATGTAAACCCTTAGTGGTTTCTTCCAATAAAATCTTCTCCACAAACATTATATTTTGAGTATATGGGGAAATAGATTTGGCAACAGTAACAGAAAAGCTGCCTCCGTTTACTAGATTGAATTCAATGTCAATTATTTTTAGGTCAAATTTATCAACAATCCATTTAATTTGCTTAAGACAATAATATTCCAAATGTTCTTGACAAATAGTATCATAGGCGTTCATCTCCAGCATCGTGGGTAAATAACTTTGCTCAAATACCCATATGCCATCATCTGCCAAAATTTCATAAACTTGCTTGACAAAATCCATGGGAGACTCCAAATCGTAAAACATTGCGATAGATGTAATGACTTTAGCTTTCTTTTCACCAACATTTTCCTTCACGGATTCTGCTGAAAAAAAATCGGGAATTAGTTTTATATGATCAGGATAATACTTTTTAAACTTTTTTCCGGTAGGATCTATACCGAGAAGATTCAGACGATCCTTTGGATAAGCCTGAAGCAAGGTACTATCATTGCTACCTATATCAATTATCAAATCCCCCTTTGTTAATTTAATAAAAGACTGTATTTTTTTAACCTTTTCGTGAAGATGGTTAACCATAGATTTATTAATACCCGATCTGTACCCATAGTTTTCGCCGTACATTTCAAGATGATTATAAGAGTGCTTTAATTGAACGAGACCACACGTATTGTCACCATGGTCATCCCGACATTTTACTAACTCTAACGGCCCGGTAGTTATATGCTCTTTTTTAGATGCAGGGAAAATTCCTGTTAGGTACTGATTGCCGAGATTAAGTATTGAAATCAATTTGTTATTGCCGCAAATTCTGCACTTTTTAATTTTTGTATACATTGTGCTTGCCTATCGTAGCCTTTAAACGGGAAATATCATTGTATCTTCTTGCACCATTTCTTCTATTTTATCTTATTATTTACATTACAACTCGTATCTAACAAAACTAATTATACCCTTCACAAGACCCTTTAGAACGAGATAGTACTGGTATCTTGCATTTCTTTTTTGCATGAACCGCGGTGACCATTTTGTTTGCAGTACCCTAATAGATGTTTTAAGTATAATCTCAAAAATAATTATAAAATAAATTAAAGAGTGTGTTTTGTCCAAAATGCTATTTTTGATTAACACGGCTCCGATTGCATATGAATAATCATATATTTTACGGGGAGATATATCGTCTGGGAAGCGATGGAAGAACATTAATTCCGGCAGATAATATATTTTTTCATTGTATGCTTTTAATCTGAAAAAAACATCGCTTTCTTCTGCGCCCGGATACTTTGAGCCGGCACCGAATCGTTCATCGTAACATCCAATCTCTTCTATAACTTTTTTACTTAAAATATGAGCACTACCCATAAAATATCTAAAATCGTATCGATTCAATTTGTTTTTATTTTTATTACAAAAAAGTTCGCTGAAAAACACATTCTGAGTAGGATCATAAATCCTTCCGCAAAAAGCGTTTGCATTAATCAATAAAATGCTTCTTGATAACGTATAAAGAAAATCTTCTTTCACGGTAGCATCATCATCTAAAAAGACAAGGTATTCACCATTACTTTTTTTTATGCCATAATTTCTTGCTACCGATAATCCCGTTTCGTTTATATAATAAAAGGTGGTTATTCCCGGATATCTTGTGCAAAAGTCTTTGTTTTGCTGCGTATTTTGATAAACTACAAGAATTTCTATTGAAATTTCTTTGCTAAATTCATAGGCATTTTCGATAGAAGCGATACATTGTTGCAACTCTTGGTCCCTGTCAATAGATGCAACAATAAATGAAATTTTATGAGGCACCGTATTCATTATAAAATAGACCAACCTTTAGCAATCAATTCGAACCTTTCTGTTTATAATTGCTTTTTATATATTCAAAATCAGTGATTCTGTATAAAGGCTATCTGTAATCATATTCTTATCCAGTGAAGATGACTTATACAGCTTAGCCCTGTGGAATTTGTGGGTACTGGAATATTTGATCCTTGCTCCTTTCAAATATCTTTCCTCGATTAATAACCCCCATACCTTTAAACTTAAAGTGAGCTTTATCTTTATCTGATCAATGTATTTTATAAATACAGGCAGGTTGCTTAAGTAATGTATCTCTGCAAATGGCAACTTCTTTCTAGTTACTCCTTTTGCGATCATATAACAGTTTTCATGTTTTGTTTTGAACAATATATGAGTACACTTACATAGTAAATGGTCATTGTAAATCTTTAGCTCTTCGCCGTCTAAGTTGTTTCTCAAGGTCTCCTGTTCAAGCACCACAGAGTAATCACCGGAAAAAATAGATATAGCCGGAACAGGAAGGATCAATCTATAACTATCTTCAAGCTCCTTAAATCCATGCTCCCTATGCATCCTTTCAGTTTTTGGTGATGGCGGCAAAGTTATTATTGTATAGTCCTTTAACTTCAAAACTTCATGAAAAAGCATGCGGCTAAGCCCTTTCCGCCGGTATTCCTCTTTAATGATCCAGCTTGTTATATTGCAAAACTTATGTGCCTTGCCGTCGATCAATCTAGCGCTGAAGATCAACCCTAAAAAACCTACGGCTTTGTCCTGATCAAACAAAGCATATCCAAAATAGTCCTCGCTGCCACCGTAATGGTTAACAAATAGCTGTTTCCAGTCTTCTTTTGTTAAATTGGGATTATTGAAGTCTAAAAGCAAGGGATATATTTTATCAAAATCATCAGCCATAGCTTTCTTCACATTAATCATGCTGACGTCTCCATCATCCCAACTTCAAATAAATCACGCTGTAACAACCCGCTTAAAGTTATTATTCCTGCAATGCATTAAACCATTTATCAGAAAGAGCAACCTTTGATTATCTAAGCTCTCCCCCATGGTGATCCTCGGCAACGCTTCTAAATGATCTCTATGGCCAAGAAATATATTTGCTGATCGGCCAGTCAGTGCTGTCTGGTACCCGCATTCCCTAGTTAGCTTAAACTCTCTGGCCCCGGCTTCTTTTCTGTGTCCAAACGGATATGCAAAATGCCTGACTTCACGATCAATATGTGATTCAAGCTTTCTTTTTGACTCAAGGATCTCATGTCTTACCCCCGCTTCCGACAACTTGCTTAAACAGTAGTGATGGACTGTATGTGAACCGATCGTTACAAGCGGATCGTTGCTTAACTCCCGGATCTGCTGCCAATCAAGGATCAGCTCCTCTGTTTTTTTATGTATATCGATTCGGTTCGAAACAAATATCTGTTGTATCCGGCCCCAATAATTATTTTCATGGCTATTTTTTATTATAGCGAGAACCTTTAGAAAAACTTTCTCTTTTTCCTCAAATGCGGCACAATGAAAATTAAATATTTCACCCTCAATCTCAAATGTGATAAAATCTCTTTCCAGTATCATTTCTTCGAGTAAATACCACCACAAAACCGCGCTCCTGTCAGGAAAACCTGTCGTTATATAAATCGTAAACGGAATATGATATCTTTTAAAAATCGGATAAGCGTATGTAAGATTATCAATATACCCGTCATCAAACGTAAATATAACAAATTTCTTATTGATTTTATCCCTCTGCAGATTGTGCGATAATTGGTCAAGTGATATAACATCATAATCATGACTTAAAAAAAAATTGACCACATTTTCCAGATATTCAGGTCTCACTTCCAGCCCTGAACACATGGAAAGCCTTTTACCGTTATTTTTTCCACATACTCTATGAAACGTCAGGATGTGACCGATACCCGAATAGAAAGGCTTCAGTAACTTATATCCCCTGGTGCACCTGACTAATGACAATAAATTGGCTTTCATCAATTCATTAAGAGACATTATTTCTGTTATCCAATCCGGCGTTATAAATCCTTTCTTAGGTTTTTTCTTATTGCAATAAAGCTATCCATCATGCCGTAATATATCAATGTCCGATAATAACTACAGTATGATTTAAATAAGGTCGCTTTTGAGACAAAAGGACTGAACTTTTTTAATACTAATCCGCATTTTCTAAAATTAAAAAACGCTCCGGAAGATATGCTTTTCGAGTGTACCCTGTAAATTGCCAGTGGTTCATTTATGTAAGATATTTTTTCCTTGTAAGCAATTAATAGCCACATTGCATAATCTTCAACCGCAACAAGTCTTTCATCTTCATCAAAAAAATAGGGGCTCTCTTTTTTTCTGTTGCGGATCATTACTGTGAGAATTGGTATGCTATTGAAATGCATAAGCAGATCTTTGAACATATACCCCGATTTTGGTTTTTTGGGCACTATTTTTAATTGTCTACCATCCTTTTCAACTATACATTTTGCATATAGCAAAAAGATGTCTCTGTTATTTTCTAAAAAATTGACCTGTTTTTGAAGTTTTTCAGGAAGCCAAATATCATCAGAATCTAAAAAAGCGATATACTTACCTTTAGCATGTTTCATTCCATGATTTCGTGAGGCAGCAATAATTCCATGATTTCTGAATTTTATGCATTTTATTCTATCGTCTGAATATGATGCTATTCTTTCAGATGTATTATCTTCGGAAAAATTATCTATAATTATTAACTCAAAATTTGGATATGTCTGATTTAAAGCCGATTCTATTGCTTTACCTATAAACTTTCCATGATTATAAGTAGGCATAATTACTGATACGAGTGGATGTTCGCTATTAATCGATTTCATTTGATAAATTCCTCGCACAGATTCATAGTTTTTTCGATTTCAAAATCCATATCTCCTTTTAAAACAAACCCTGTCTTTACAATTTTGTTAATACTATATCGAACCGGTTTCGGATTTATTACATTTCCGTCATCTGATTTGCACTTTATTTCCCGTATGTCTTGCCGATATTTTTTGTTATAAACATTTGCAATTATTTCAGCCACATCAAAAATCGAAAGTGAATAATCTCCCCCCAAATTATAAATACCATCCCCCCAGCTCTCAGGTATGATATAGAGAAAATGATATATAGCTCTTGCCACATCAAGCAGCGAAATAAAATCCCTATGTTGCTTGCCGGACGATTTCAAAATAATTTTGCCAGTATTAACAGCTTGTCTACATAAATCATTAAATACTAGTGTCCATCTATCAACCTCTCTGTTCATTGGGTATCCATAGCCATTCGACAATCTGAATACTAAAATATTCATTTTGTAATAGTGGTTAAAAAAGGTGCAAATATCTTCAGCTGCTCTATGTGTTATTGCATAGGGGTGAAACGGCCTTGTCGGGGTCTCTTCGGTAATGACTGAACTGGATGTCTCTCCGTATACATGAAAAGTGGAAAAATATACAAACCTGTCTATTTTATTTCTACTTGCTATATTTAAAAGTTTATATGTCCCTTGGGTATTTACTTCCAGAGCCAATGCCGGATTTTTCATTGAATCAATCTCATTTAGCGCTGCAAGATGTATTATGACATTAATATCCTTATCTCTTAAACAATCAGCAATGGAATCCTCATCAAGAAGGATCATTTGCAGAATTGTAAATTTATCGGTCCACGAAGGTAACTTTCTATACTCATCCCTCGTGGTAAGAAATATGTGGGAATTAGGAGCTTTTTCTTTGAGGTAGCTTGCAATCCGGCCCCCGATATAACCCAAACCCCCTGTTATCAATACATTCATCGATGCTTAATTTCCCAATCATAGGGAATTGATGGATCAAATGGATCAAGCCGGTCAATTTCTTCCGGGTCATGCGGTATTGAAGCGCAATTGGCAACCATAGCCATTTCAGCGCCGATGCCTTTAAATCCGTTCCATATCATTGGCGGGACGGTTACCAGCAGATAATTATCAGATCCGAGAAAAAGTTCATGAACTTCTCCCTTCGTAGGGCTATCAAGACGGTCATCATACAGTACGAATTTGATATTTCCATAAGGAACTGCATAATTCAAGGTCATGTGTTTATGAATATGCCAGCCTTTAATTGCCCCGGGATAAACACAGGAAAAATAGATCTCGCCAAATTTCTGAAAAATGTCGGAATCACATCTGAGCATATGCATTATCTTGCCCCGCTCGTCTAAAATCTGCCTTAGTGGAGTAACTTTTACACCATCAATCATATTACCCCCTGCATATAATTCTTAATTTGTTGTCTTGATATTTGCAAAGCCGGCTTGCCTGCGGTCACTCCCTTATACCAGAATGTGGTTTCATCCACTGCACGGCCAAAACCCCAGCGAGGACACCATCTCAAAATCTGCTGCGCCTTGTCGCAGTTTAAGTGCAGCAATCTTGCCTCATGAGGGGCGTTATGCTGAATGTTAACCCGGATCTCCCCTTCGCCCCAAATGCCTATAATCCTTTCCGCCAAGTCCTGTACAGTACGAATCGACTCGCCCGCCGGCCCAAAATTCCATGAGCCTGAATGTTTTTCAGGATAGTGATACATTTTAGAAGCCAGCAATAGATAACCAAACAATGGTTCCAATACATGTTGCCATGGGCGTATTGAATTCGGATTACGCACAATAATCGGCTGCCCTGATCGCAATGCCTTAATGCAGTCCGGCACAATCCGGTCCAAGGCCCAGTCGCCCCCGCCTATAACATTGCCAGCACGTACGCTGGCAGCGCCAAATCCCTCTCTCTCATTCAAAAAGGAATCCATATAAGCAGAAAAAACTATCTCTGCCGCCGCTTTTGAAGCGCTGTAGGGATCATGTCCGCCCAGTTCATCATTTTCCCGATAGCCCCAGATCCATTCCCTGTTTTTGTAACACTTATCCGAAGTTACATAAATGATCAAGCGCAGTGATGGCGTTGATCGAACTGCTTCCAGAATGTTTACTGAACCACCGACATTGGTGTCAAATGTCAGCTTGGGTTCTTCATAAGAAAGTTTCACCAGGGCCTGCGCCGCCAGATGAAACAAAATTTCCGGTTGAAAATCGTCAAAAACCTTTTTAAGAGCTCCAAAATCCCTGATGTCTCCATCAATATGTTGTATTATTTTATCCAGGCCAATCACATTGAAGTGATCTTCATCTCGTTCAGGCGGCAAAGCATAACCCACCACATCAGCGCCCATCTCATGCAGCCACAACGCCAACCATGACCCCTTGAATCCGGTGTCACCGGTCACAAGGATACGCTTTTCTCGATAGATGCCCTTAAATGAATTGGTCAGGGAATCGGCTACCATACTTTCCATGGTGGATTTTCCTTTCCCCATAATTCGATGAGATATTTATAATCTCTATTAGTATCCATACACTGCCAGAAGCCTTTGTGGCGAAAAACTTTCAGTTCCCCATCCAAAGCCAGCCTTTCTAATGGTTCTCTTTCCAGGATACAATCCTCGTTATCTTTAAGATAGCGAAAGAATTCTTTCTTAAATACAAAATATCCACCATTAATTGAGCTGTTTTGAGTTCTTGGCTTTTCCCTAAAAGAGATCACCTGGTTTTTGTGAAATGAAAGTTCACCATATCGGGAAGGAGGAATCACGCCTGTTACTGTGCCTGTCTTGCCATGATTTATGTGAAAGTCTAATACTTCCTGAATATTTAAATCTGTTACGCCGTCTCCATAGGTCAACATAAAGGTATCTCCATCAATGAATCGCTCAATCCGCTTGACACGTGCTCCTGTCATAGAATTTAACCCTGTGTCTACCAGAGTAATTTTCCACCCAGCTTCTGAATGATTAGAATGAATTTCTATATTCTTGGAGCCGAGTTCAATGGTGAAATCATTAGACAACATTTCATAATTATAAAAATACTCCTTTATTACATCCGCTTTATAACCAAGGCACAGGATAAATTCTTTAAACCCATAATGAGCATATGTCTTCAT
>SDBU01001791.1_pt1 | contig 29785 bp, 57 predicted proteins | sample 2277071 | NCBI WGS metagenome assembly SDBU01 (sample SAMN10397929, study PRJNA504765) | marine sediment metagenome | isolation source: marine sediment core GS08_GC12, 126 cmbsf | place: Arctic Ocean: Gakkel Ridge, Loki's castle | collected 2008 | reverse complement strand
AATGTTAGCAATCAGGAGGTAAAAATGGACGGAATTGAAAGAATCGCTGCCGAGCGTAAACGGCAAATTAAGGAAGAAGGTTGGAGTGCTAAACATGATAAGGAGCATTTATCTGGAGAATTGCTGTTATTAGCTGCATGTTACACTTTGAAAAACTATACCTTTTCGGATTTTGAACACGAAATTGAAGATGAATTATTTGCGTATTGGGGTGAAAATGGAGCGAGGTATAAAAATCCAATTAGGGATTTGGAAAGAGCGGGAGCTTTAATTGCTGCGGAAATAGACAGGTTGATTGCTAACCAGTCAATTCAGCCGACCGAAAACCACGGCGGCTGATTTCAGCGTTATACCCCCACGAAAGGAGGATATTATGGGAAACACGTATGAAGATGCAAAAGAAGCAATCACGGAAATGTTTGGAAATGATGCTTACTCCAAAGATGAGTGCATCGAAAATTTAGAGGCCCTTAGAGATGAAATAGACCTTATGATTGAAGGCTTGGAAGGCGATTTATAACACACCAGTCGAGCAGATTGCTAAATCTTGCGGGTTTAGGGGGGTAGAGAGATGGGTGGACCCCTTAAAAGTGACAGTGGGGAACCTAAACCCGCAACCGCTCACTTAATCGTTAGGAGGCTTAGTATGAAAATAAATTCGAAGGAAGTGGAAGAATTGATTGAGTGGGGTGTTCGGTTTTTTGAAATGGGCTTTGATGCCTGCCTGAAAGTTATCGCTAAAACCGGAAAATTTGCCAAAGAACAAAAGGTTAATGCTGTTCGAGATTTCATCGCCTCCCAACCAAATAAATCCACCGGACAGGCTGAAGTGTGCGAAAATTGTGGCAATGATAAGGATACCGACATTTATTGCAATCATGAATTTCATCAATCGCAATCGCCTGCCGGTGATTAACCCGATTAGGTGACTTATATGAATTTGCTTAATCTTTATAAAATAAAATGTCCTGCCTGCAATAGCGATGAAACAGAGTGCTTTATCGGCTATGATTATCCACGGCCTATTAAATGTAAATGTAGGTGTGGGCATAAATGGTCACCCAACCAGCCGCTTGAGCTGACTCAAAAAGCCGAGCGGCTCAGCCAATCGTTAGGAGGCTTAGATGGATAATTTTCAGGGAGTGTTTACAGTAAAATGTCATAGTTGTGGAGATCTGAACGCGCCATTTGACAATGACCATACAAGCATCAAAATCCTATTCGAAAGAGGTTCCCCGAACATAATGGATCGGATAATTTTCTATTGCGAAAATTGTGGAACCAAAAGAGAAGCGGCTATTGTTTGGCCCTTGGAAATCAGCGCCACCCAACCAATGACTAAATGGTTATGAAATTACCGATTTTTAAAATACTGCAAAGGAGGTACCATGACGGAACAAATATATGATAGGGAAATAGCCCCAAAACTAAAAGAAGTCGGTGATTTATGCCTTAAATATGGCATTCCTTTTTTAGCTGTTGCCGAATATCTTCCCGGGAAGATCGGGTGCACAGAATTCAAAACAAATGATGAATGTATCGAAATGGTAATGATTCGGCATTGTTCAAAAACAGCTCCGAATGTCGATGGTTATGTGATCGGGCTTATCCGATGGGCAAAAAAGAAAGGCATCAGCATGAATGCCAGTTTTGTTATGAGGCAATTTACATCAGACAATGGAAAGGAGGCACCATGAAACTGACAAAAGTGATCAATAAAAATCATCGGCACAGAACTATGGGAATATCGGGGATGAAAATTCAACGTGAATTTGCAATGGCGAATAAAAACACGTTCAAGTGCCCCCCAATAGAAGGCTTTGTTAATTATTATTTGCGGGATAGCTGTATATCGGTTGATCCTTTTGCAAGAAATTATTGCGGTGCTAAATATAATAACGACCTAAACCCCAAAACAAAATCAGAATATCATTTAAAGGCGTTAGATTTTTTAATCATGCTCGAGGAAAAGGACACTGAGCCGGATCTTGTGATTTTTGATCCGCCCTATTCAATGGAACAATGTAAAAGGTCTTATGAATCATATGGTTATAAGTTTACATATGACGACACTTTATACGTTGGGAGATGGTCAAAAGAAAAAGATGTCCTCTCGAGGATAATGCCGGTTGGAAGTATGTTTTTGCATTTCGGCTGGCACACAAACGGCATGGGACTGAAAAGAGGGTTTAGAATTGAAGAAATTAAAATTATTGCTCATGGTGGCGGGAAATATGACACCTTGTGTATGGCTGAGAGAAGAATATCAAAGCAAAGGAAGCTGTTTTGACCTTGACAACTCAAACCAGAGGGGGAGGATGATATGACACAATTATTAATTAATTTTTGTGAGGCTCGAACGATAAATGCCCAAAGCGCGGCATCAAAAAGAGCTTTAAGGTTTGGCGACAAATCTTGGCAATGGCGCTGGTCGATCTTCCAGGAAAGATTATGGGATAAAGCGGGCTGGTGGTTTTTGCGGCTGTGAGCCGGGCAAATGACCCTTGACAACTCAAACCAACTATGCAAGAATGGGGGTATAGTGAATTATCCTAAGTTGGCTAAAACCATTAAAATTTTAAAAGCTGTGCAGGAGAGCGCATCCGGTAACGGACGCAGGGGCCTGGATACCCCATTATTCTCCTGTACAGCTTTTTTTATTTTTAAGGAGTTGAAATGGAAATCAAATTTAATGTAGAGGACACGGCTACCATCATAAGTATCTATCTAGAATCCACTTTTCCAAACTTTGAACAAAAAGGAACGCTACACGTAAATGCGAATGCGGAAACTGAAAATATGGAAGACCTGCTTTTTTTAGCTGACTTGGAAATGAAAAAGGAGCGCTCGTGTGGCAAATCCTCAAAGTGAAAACGGGCATATTGACATAGCAAACGAGGTTCAGGATGCGTTTTGTCATATCAGAATAGCCGGGGAACAAAGACAATGCCTTGATTTTATCATTCGGAAAACATGGGGGTGGAAAAAAAAAGAAGATATTATAGCAATTTCGCAGTTTTACAAGGCAACCGGAATACCAAAACCGCACATTATCAGGGCGCTAAAGGCCCTTGAAGATAGAAAATTTATCGTTGCCAATAATGGTAACAGGTATGGCAAAAGCTACCGATTTAATAAGAATTATGAGCAATGGAAATCGTTGCCAAAAAAGGTAACACAAAAAATTGTTGCCAAAAAAGGTAATTTGCCGTTGCCAATATTGGGTACTACAAAAGACACTAGTACAAAAGACAATATATATGGCGAATTAAAAAATGTAAGATTAAGCGAAAAGCAGTTTAATAAATTAGTTGCTGGTTTTGGGGATGAAACAACCAAAGAATATATTGCTCGTCTTTCGCTGTATATGTCCTCTAAGGGTAAAAGATACAAATCTCATTATGCCACGATTTTGGTATGGATGAGAAAAGACGGAATCAGGAGGATGGTACCGGCAGGAAAACCGAAGCAACCAGAGGAGACGGCCTAAATATGACAGAAACCACACCAAACGAGCCATTTATAGGATCATGGGATCATATTTACCAATGGATGAATCTTGCCCCGGGAGAATTTTCAGTAAAAGACATTGACCGTGACCCTGTTGCGCAGGCTCTTTTAACAGAGAGATTTGAAAAACTTGTATCATCGGGTGTTTGTGAGCGTGTTGGCAAGCGGCGGGGTTGGTATCGGCTACGCGAAACTGAATTAGAACCGATGAACCTTATTGATGCTGATGATACGCCTGTTAAATTGTGGCTCCCGTTCCGGCTCAGTGAATATGTCCGGATATTTCCAGGTAACATAATTATTTTTTCGGGTGCCAAGTCTTCAGGCAAGACAGCCTTTGTCTTAAATGTTGCTAAAGAAAACGATCGTAGTTGGGATGTGCGTTATTTCAATTCTGAAATGGGTGCCGGCGAACTTAAATTAAGGCTAAAGCTATTCCCTGACCGCACTCTTGATATGTGGAATTTTAAAGCATATGAGCGCAGCGGTAATTTTGCGGATGTTGTAAAATCGGGTGAAGGGGTTTTGAACATTATCGATTTCTTGGAAATTCACGACAAATTTTATCTTATCGGGGAATGGATCAAGGAAATTCACGACAGGTTAAATGGTGCTATTGCCATTATTTGTATTCAAAAAAATCCTGGGGTGGACGTTGGTATGGGCGGGTGGCGGTCAATGGAAAAGGCTCGTTTGGCTCTGTCTTTAGAAAGTGGGCGGTGCAAAATCACAGAAGCAAAGAATTGGGTTGACTCTGGTTTTAATCCGAATGGTTTAACGACAACCTTTAAGCTCATAGCCGGTTGCCAAATTATTCAGGGTCCTGGTGGCTGGCTGCGAAAGGAGGAGGTGTGATATCAGAAAAAAGAAAGGGTTTCAGATTAAAAAAAGGAACTTATGTTAAAATAATTGGTCCTTCGGGTTATAGTGGAATTGGGAAGGTTGGTATTATAGTGGGTTTTGGACTTAAGAATATGAGAGAAGGCTGCGAGTGTTATTGGATCAGAATGAAAGGGTGGCCTGATAAAGGGGTAAGGATTTTATATTATATAGACTTTTTAAAACCTGTTAGAAAGGAGGAGCTATGAAAAAACTGAAAGTTTGGGGGGGGTTGCTTACACCGGGAAAACAGGTGCGGACAATTGTTGCAACCACGACAAAAAAACGTGCTGCTGAGCTGCTAGAAATTTCGTTATATGAATTTAATGGTTATTGGTGTAAAACCGGGAACGATGTTGAATTAAAGGTGGCGCTGCGAAAACCCAATACTGTTTTTATTGCATCTTCATCAATGGGAAAGGATTTTAAGGAGAAGCTATGACCCCAGAACAAAAGATTGATAAATTATTAGCTGAGATTCAAGCGCGGGCTGAAGCTATACTTGAGATGAGAATAAAAAACACCGACGACCGGAATCAAATATGGCACCTTGAAAAGCAGGTGCGCGTCGAAAAACTCACAGAGGGAATAGAGGGATGATATTCAATCCCAAAAAAGATCAGTTGGTTAAAATACATTACCGGAAGCCCTTGAGCCAGACAATGCCCTGCCAAGGTGTTATTGGAAAAGTCGTTTTTGCAGCTAAGGGGCCGGGGCCAAGAAATGTATGTGTTAAGGTCGATGATCCGGGATCAGGCCTAGTATGGCGCGAGTGCGTACCAAGAGGAAATTTAATGATGATTTGCCAAGGGGGATAGGACACCCAAGGGGGAGGTAAAGCTGTGAAAGAGAAGGATTTTCAGAGCGAATTTGGCAAGCGCAACACAATATTCGGGGTATTCGAGTTGAAGTTTTGCAAAGGGAAGTCGCTGCCGTTTTCTTGTTTAGCGGATCACCAAGAGGCGGCGCTTTTGGCTGTCAACTCACACGAAGGTCATTATCATAAGATTACAGATCAGCCATTTATTCCCGGTATGACATTTCAGAGAAAGAAACCATTTGACTGTTTTCGACTCAGGGACACTTGTGCTTACGTTGTTGTCATGTGGTGGCACTCCAGACGCGCCAAGGCTGTGTATTACATTCCTATTGAGGTGTGGGTAAACTCGAAAAATTTAGGTAACCGTAAGTCGATTACAGAGGCTATGGCGGCGAATATTGCTTATTTCGTGGATGATTACATGGGGAAGGGGAAAAAGGCCCCCTCTGTTTGATTTCTATTGACTCTGTTGTGTAGAAAAGATATTGTAATAACATGGAATTATCTGCAACATGTAAACGTTGTAAGAAGGGTTTTACCTACAACCTTAACAGAAACCGGCGCAGGGGCGTTTGTGATTTATGTAAAAAAAAGAGAAGGTTAACAAATCACATTTTAACTAATAGAAAATATCGGCGTTCAGAAAAAGGTTTAAAAAATGCAAAAGAATATTCTCAGCAATATCGGGAAAAAATACGCAAAGAAAATAAGGGAAAAGCCCCGGTTCGGAAAAAGCGTCGAACGAAAGAAGAGATGAATAAAAGACTTCGGGAGCGATGGGAAGAAGATTCCCAATTTAGGATAAGCAAGAATATTTCTAGGGGTATAAGAAATATATTGGGTGGCAGTAAAAATTGTGTTGGCTGGGAACGTGTAGTTGGTTATACAATAAAAGACTTAAAAAAGCATTTAGAAAAACAATTTAAGTCCGGTATGACATGGGATAATTATGGGCGGGGCGGTTGGCACATTGACCACAAGGTGCCAAAATCTGCCTTTAATTTTACTAAACCAGAACATGCCGATTTTAAGAGATGCTGGGCATTAAAAAACCTACAACCCTTATGGGAGAAGGAAAACATGAGGAAAGGGGCTAATCTCATCACACCTCCCTTTTAAGTTGAACATGCCTGCCAATAAGTTCTTGCTCCAAAGCCGCTTCGATCACTTCGTCCAGGGTAAAGCCGGTTATATCTTTTAAGGCGACTTGTTTGCCGCTTTCATTGTCAAAGATTTTCAGCCATAATTTACCGCATTGACATTTAATCATGGTTTACCTCACGATGGCCCAGATAATCAGGCCCCAGATTATGATTGAGATTGGGATTGCATACAATATGCCTTCAAAGAATTTCATCTGATTCTCCTTTCACCGGATAGCTCCGGCGGGTTGTGAAGTAAAAAAAGTTGGGCGGAATGTTTCCGCCCAACTCCGGATAGCCTCCGGCGGGGCGGTTGGGGGTTACCCTATTATTGTTAAGTAAAGCTCGTCAAACGGGGTAGTTGTCTTGCAGCGTGCAAATATGCCACTAGACGTTCCATACGGACCAACGGAACCGGTAAATGTCCCTAAAAACTCCCCTGTCTTTTCGCAATAAACCCTTAATCCCTTACTTGTTTTTACTGTAATAACCCTTCTAAGTTTCATCTCACACCTCCATGCCGGATACACCGGCGGTTAAATAGTTGGTTATTCATAACACCGCATTTCCATCCCAGTCTTAAATTCTTCGGGATAGTTTTCCTTTGCCCAGGCAATAGCTTGTGTGTCATTTTCAAAATGTTTAAATTCAAACAAGCGGCGGTTATCTCTGAAAAACCCGTATCTGTTTGTAAATGGACCGATTACTATTCCATTAACGACTTCTTCATATAAGCCCGGTATTCCTGCCATGATATTCCCTCCCTGTTTTGATTAATCTTGACAAATTAGTACTTGCTTAAACCGTGCCAACACGAAATAAATCTTGACACAAGTAAATAATTTTAGTAATGTAAGGCTATGAATTCAAGAGAAATGATAGGTACGTATGTGAATTTAGGGGATAAAATAGTCCATCACATTGACGGTGACCCTACAAACAACGTTCCCGGCAATTTGGTTGCACTTTCACGGGCAGAACACCATAAAATACACGGTGCTATGGGTGGTTGGCGTGGGCATCCAGGAAAGAGAAACAAAGCCACAATAAAAAGATTAAATTCCTTAATTCACCTTTACAACGAAGGTGTTTGGCTTACGTAATCACCCAAAACCTACAAGCTTTGTTCAAGTTATCTGTACTTAGCATGGTATGTCATGTAGTTACCGTCACAGTTTGTAGGTCAGGCATCAAAGTTTGAAGTGATACATACCCGATACCTATCAAGTTAATGCGATTTTTTAGCTTGACATCCAATCTCACTCGTGCAATACTGTAACAGATTCCAAGTCTATAGTGGATATTGATTCCGCTGCTCTTCCTTTGCGGGAGAAAGGTGAGCGTCGTTTCTGCTGGAGACCTCCGTAGCGGGTAAATCCTGAGTGACCGGACACCGGATACTGGTTTCAGGGTCCGCTGCTTACAAGATCGGGCATCCTTCCAGGGTGTCACTCCATTAACGGGTGCCGGGTAGTTGGCATCTTTGCCCAGAGGCTACCTGGCACCCACATGAAGATACCCAAGACCATCAAGATCGGTGCTTATAAATGGTAATCGAAAAGCTTGAAATAAATGACCCGACAGGCGTGTATTCAAACATAACAGATTTACTCGATGAGATAAGGGCTGAAAATATCAAGTGTGTGTCTATTGTATATGAGCGCAAGGACGGTTCAACCAGGACGTTTTGGAGCGGGTGGGAAAGAATACACTTAGTCGGCATATTGCAGCAATTACAGTTTGATATGATGGCTGTAGCTACAACAGACGCAAAGGAGCGTAGCTTTTCGGAAGCCCTAAAAGATGATAACTGACAAAACACCGTAAATACATATCAACATGACCAATAAGCACCCTAAAACTACCCCAAAGGAAGGGAAATATCTCAAGAAAGAGAACCCCGTTCGAATTGCGCGGGATTACAATATAGCTATACAAGCCGCCAACGGGAAAACACCAAAACAAATAGCCGCCGACCTACCAATCCAAACAAGACAGGTTATAAACATACTCGCAGATAATAAAGCCATAGCTATTATTAAGCGCACCACTAAACGATATATCGCAGCATCCACAGGTACAAGTAAGAGACACATCAAACTATGCTTTGATGATGATAAGAAGCTATCACTCGATGCAATCAAGGAGGTTAACCGGATTATAGGTATTTCCCAATCACACACACCGCCTGGGGTCGCAAACTTCTATAGTATCCAACAAAACAACGTGGTACACCCTGACATCATTGAGATACTACGCAAGCACAATGTAGACGAGGAGCATGTACTGGATGGGGAGTTTGAGGATGTCGAGCAGGCGTAGCTGTTGAGTAATAGTGAGGGTGATGGTGGTACTGCCCATCAAACACAAAGGATAACATGCTAATATTACTACAAACAACACAAACTCTATTTGCCAGTTACCCCAAGAGTTACCCTATAGAGCACACAGTTGGCCCAAGCGCCTGGGCATGGGGGATGGAGGCTAGCTACTCTGTCCCCTTCTCTCCTTAGGAAGGGGCCGGGGGGAGGAGCGGCCTTAACATCCATAAGCGCGGGTCCCTTATTACGATAGTGAGCAACACACAAGGTGAAAATATGATAAAGATTACTGACGTTTACGGTAATTATTTCTTTCTGAACCCTCAGTATGTGGGCTGTATTAAACTTTGTATAAATGAGGACGCCAAGAAGCATGGGGCCATGACTACTATAGTATGTTTATGTGGGTTTGGGTTTTTGGATGATATCTATGTGGCGTCTACACCTGCGGAGATGGCGGTTGTTATTGAGGAGGCTTTATGCCAGCGATAGCGGTAAGAGCATCTAACATACTGAAACGCAAGCCCAATTTAAAAATGTGTACGAACCACATTAAGTATATTTTATTGAGGGGTCGTGTGTGGGATTCTGCTCGATTAGGGCCGGCGCGGTCTGATGGGGTGGGGTGGTATGTCAGGAGCGGGATATTAAATAATGAAAGCGCCTAAGTGTCGGTTATGTGGGGGGAATCTAACGCGAGATGGATGCTGGTTTCCCGCTGGGGTTCATATTCCCGGTCACGCCGGTTCGATTCCGGTTCTCGCTTCCAAGAAACGCACCTCTTGAAATCATTGAGGATATGCTCCGAATCGTGGGGTTTATAGATTTATGATATATTTTATTACTCAGGGCGGGGAATATGTAAAAATAGGGGTTGCAATCAACCCGGAATCCAGAATGGCTGAGCTTCAGACCGGCAATCCTGTCGAATTAAAACTATGGCTTGTTCTTCCTGGTGGGCTAAAAGAGGAGCGGTTGTTGCATCACAAACTGGGTGCATCGCGGGTTCGGGGTGAATGGTTTGTTTTAAATGATGATCTTAAAAGAATTGTTGCCAAGTATTCCGCACTGACCATCACCCGGGGGGATGAAATATATAAAAAGACCGCCGGGTATGGGAGTGCAGTACTATGAAATATCAGTGCGAGTACATGCGAAAGCGGAGGGCGGGGGAAAATTGTGAATAGTTTGGCGGGAAAATGCTCGATTTATGTGTGTTTAGCCTTTTTATTAATTGGGTGTGCTTTACCGATAGAGCGGGTGCATGTCGTACATGTTCCGGCGGTTGACGTTTATTTTGTTCCTCCTGGTCATCGGATGTTGGAGGGGGGCCGGGTTGGTTTGGCTTGGAGCAACGGTACAGAATTCAGGATTTATATTTATGGGGAACAATGGGCCGATGGGGTTGATGCTGAAGATGCGATCCTGGGGCATGAGTTGCTTCACGTTTTAAATTGGTTGGATGGTCGAATTAGAAACCCCGACATTCAATGATAAGGAGTAACACAATGCTACGGCTGATGAGCTCACAAGGAGCGAAACTGAAAAGTCCCGTAGGCCCATTAGCGGGGTTGTGAATGGGACAAGGCTCCCCCTTCTAAGTAAGCCCTTAATTAACCTTAAGGGTTTATTCCGAAGACCGGCTAGGGGAGTGAGGTAGCTGGAACAAAGCCCCGTGACACAATTAAAGGAGACATAATGGCACCTAAGAAGAAGGGACCGATAGCGAAGTTTGTAAAAAAGAAGCGTGACGAAGCGGCGTTTAAGAGGGCCAAGAAGATTGCGGCGACTCGGATCAAGGCCGGGAAAAAGAAGGTTAAGAAGGTCAAGAACGATATGGGATATTAATGACTGAAGTAAGATTCATAGATGAAGATGGTGAACCCTACGGGATAAAGCAGACCAAAAATGAGCCACACGTTCGTTCTATCCAACAGGACTCAACTGGACGGGAAGTTATCTTGGGCAGAACGGCGTTTGATGAGCTTCACGTTGCCGAGTTGACCCCTGTTGTTCAGCTGCAGTTTCCGTACAATATCAACACCGATCAGGTTGACGTTCTCGTAAACAACTCTGGAACCATAACACAGTCTGACAATATGGCTGTTCTTCAGAGCGGAACTAATTCTGTAGCGAGGGCGGAACTCCATTCAATAGTGCCCATCAAGTACAATCCTGGACAGGGCGGGCTTGTGAGATTTACTACCATTTACACCCCCGGTGTTCCCGATTCGTCACAATATCATGGTGTTGGGGATATAGGAGACGGGTATTTTTTCGGGTATAGCGGGTCTACGTTTGGGATTTTAAAGCGAAGGGGAGGGACCCCCGAAATAAGGGCTTTGTTGATTACGGTGGCATCTGAAACCGCACAAGACGTTACGATAGTTTTGGATGGGGACAGTGATTCCACGGTTACTCTAACTGACCAGGGAGCGGACACGGCCTCGACCAGGACACTGACGGCCAATGAGATTGCAGTGCACGATTATAAAAATGTGGGTTCGGGGTGGCAAGCTGTCGCGGAGGGTTCTACTGTGGTTTTTATATCCCTTGACGCTGTTTCTCATGGGGGTGCGTATTCTATAACCGGAACAACCGTAAGAGGAACTTTCACACAACCTGTTGGGGGAACGGCCCCCACCGAACAATTTATTCCTCAAAGTGAGTGGGGAGGAGACAGGCTGGACGGGAGTGGTCCCCTTGCAAAAAACCCTTCGGAGGTTACACTTGACCCAACCAAGGGAAATGTTTATCAGATTAGTTATCAGTGGCTGGGGTTTGGTCAGATTAGTTTTTTTGTTGAAAACCCCTCAACCGGGGATTTTATACTTGTTCACAGGATAGAATATGCCAATGCTAATATTTTACCATCGGTGAACAACCCAACTCTCCCATTATCGGCAGCGGTGGTAAATACGGGAAACACAACCAACCGGACCACTAAAATAGGGTCGATGAGTGGTTTTATTGAGGGTAAAGACGGTGATTTGGGATTGATTAAGGCTACGTCGGTGGCACAGGTGGCGGTTGCCGCGTCTATAGTCCCACTTATATCCATCAGGAACAAGTTTGCTTACCAGGGTAAGCAAAACAGGGTAAAGGTTGAACTGAATCTACTGACGGTTTCTAACGATGCCAAGGATATTATCGTTAGGGCGATTCTTAATCCTGTCCTAACCGGTGCTTCCTTTTCTGACATTAGCACAAACACATCGGTAATGACTGAGGACGTCACGGCAACGGTCTGTAGTGGTGGCACGGAGTTGTTTACGGTTGCGCTGAATAAAAACAAATCAGAGCATTATCAGATGCGGACGTTCGATATTGAATTAAATCCCGGCAACACCATTACATTCGCGGGTGTGAGCGAGGCGGCGGGAACTACTGTAACCGTAGGAATAAACTGGAAGGAATTGTTTTAATGGATATATTTTATTATGTATTTCACAGGATGTATAATTTTTTTAGGGGTGTTTTTGGGCCCCCTATTACAAGATACCGCGAATTTAAATCCGAGGTACGGAAGAGCGGCAAAAAATTCTGGAGGGAGAAATGATATGCCAAAAGAAAAACGCATGAAAGTGGGTGGGGGTCTTTCCCAGAGAGCGAAGAAGGCCAACGCGAAGAAGAAACCCATGAAGAAGAAACAGGCCAAGAAGAAGATGGGGTATTAGTTATGAAATGGATATCAGTTAACACCCGCAAGCCAAAGCTTGGACAAAGGTGCTATTGTTATTTTGTAATGGGAAGACACGGTGGTGGAATTTTGAAAGGCGGTCGTCTTTTGTATTATTTAAAATTACAACGAGATAATAGGCGGCGTGTTTTTTCTGACAGGAGTGAAATTTGGCACGATATGGGTTTTGGAGAAACGGATTGGCCTGTAACCCATTGGATGCCGGAGCCTGAACCACCTAACTAATGGGTCAATTTGTATGGTAGGTATCTTAATATTAACCCTTAAAGGCCAGTAATGTTAGGAGAAGAAAATGGAAAATATTATTACGATAGGCGGCAGGGTTGACAAACAAACGGCTGACAACCTAAAGGATTATATTGTAGCTATTTTTAAGGCCGGCAAAGACAGCCATATGGATCAATCTACTATAGTTGAGGCTATTCACGCAGTAAGCAAGATTGCGTCAGCTGACCATGCTACAATCTCACACTCAAATTTTGTAGGTGAAAAACACATCCACCTTCATGAAGAAGATGGGGGGATAGATGACTAAATTTCCAGTAGCAAGCCGATTTGACAAAAAATACGCCGGCGAGAAATGCCCCCTCTGCCTTATGATATTCACTAGCTTTGTTGAGATTTCCGAGCATGAGTTGGGTTGTTATGGGTGTGGGGCAATCTTTATGCCAAAGATTTTTCGTGATTTGGAAAAAGCCGGACAAAAAGAACAGATGGAAAAACAGGTTTCCGCCCGTAAGTTGGCCGAGGCCGGGACTAAGGTTGCAACCGCTGAAGAGCGACAAAAAAAGATTGATAATGAATTTCCAACAGAGGTGGAAGTAAACCCCCTTCTGTGCGATGTGGTTGTCAATGGCACTGTCTGCGGTAAGGAATGTAAGACCGTTGCCGGTGTTTTTGCCCACAAGAGACAGGTGCACTCATCGTAGCACATTTATCACACGATCATATAAAAGAAGCGGCTGGTAAGCATAGCTATTATTTTGCTTTTCAAAAGACCGATATAACTTATTTTTTAAACAAGCTGCACCATAAAATTATAGGTCTTTTTTCTGGAAATCAGGCGGGGAAAACTTCTTCTGTCGCCAAGCATTATGTTGACAGGTTGTTGGGGATTCATCCGATTGCCGATAAAAATCGGTTAATGAAGAAGGTCAGGTGTATGTCATCGAGTTTACCCGGGAGCGATAATCCCGAAGAACAGGACAACACACAATATTTGGAATTAAAAAAGCTGATACCGCCTGAACTGATCGAGAAGGATATAACAGCCAGGTCTGCGATTATGTCGGTGCGGAGGCCGTTGGGATTGGGTACGGACAAGACAATTTTCGAGTTTCGTTCATCTAAGCAGGAATTACAAGATGTTGGTAAAATTCAATTATCTTCTGTTTGGCATGACGAAGAAACACCCAAGGATCACAGAGAGGAGTGTACCAGGCGGCTTTTGGCTGAAAATGGTGACGAAATATTTTCATTAACCCCGACCAACCCATTAAGTTATACATTTACGACTGTTTGGCAGGCGGCAGAGATTATTTGCCGCACGAAAATAATTTGTGAGAAATTCAATCTTCCACGGGTGGAAAGGAGAAGTTTTAAGTCGGACATTGCGTGTATTCAGATGGCAACCGATGACAACCCGACCCTTACACCAGAGGCGATTGAACGAATATCAAGGGATGATGAAGATCCCGATATGTATCTTATAAGGCGATATGGGGTGTTCAAGCAGATTTCCGGCATGGTTCACAAAACCTACGATCCGGCAATTTGTTACATTAATTTTAAAGAGTATTTCCCGAACGATATTCCGTACAAATGGATTCATGGGCGGGGCATTGATTATCACGAATCAAGAACGCCGTGGTCTGTTGGATGGTTGTCAACATCGCCCGAAGACGAATGGTTTTTATGGCAGGAGTTTCACCCGGCAATTGACGGTTCTCATGCTTACACGACTTGGGATATTGCTCATTCAATATTGAGAAAATCGGGAGATTATATTTACACGGTGAACCTGATAGATCCGCTTGCGAGTAAAAAACAAGCGAATACGGGCTTTAGTGTTACGCAAGACCTGAACAGGTATTTTGAGTCTATCAGGAAAGATACAGGCCTAGGAACCGCTGCGTATTGGAGCAGTTGGGACACGAAAAAGACTTCAGGCAGGGACGAGGTTGCCCGGCGCTTTAAAAACGCTGTGCGCTGCGGAAAACCGTTTAATAATCTGGTTGTGGAACGGGGCATGAAAAGGCGATTGCCGACATTATGGATTTGTAATACGTGTCCCAGAACCCACAAATCGATCATAAACTGGCGATATGGGGAACATATAGCCGCGGCGACCAAAGCGGTTAACGACCCGAAGCCGACACCACAAAGTAAAAACTCCCATGACTGTATGGTTTTGGAATGTTTAGGAAAATCACCAATATTGTTAAATGCTCGGCACCTTATTAATAACCCCCCTTCACAAATGAGGGGTAGGCGCAGGAGCATAACGGGGAGATAGTATGGGTTATTTAAGAAGGCTTTTTAATATAATTTTTCTAAGCGACCATGAGTGGAAAAAGAAACATTGTTCCAATTTACACAAATGGCTTTTTCAACTTACTAATGAAGAAAAACACGAAATCATTAAAACCGCTCAAAAAAACCGGAGGGTTTGTCCTGACTGTCGTGGCATATATTTTTCTAATGAGTGCCCCGAGTGCCCCGAGTGTACTGAGGGAAAGCCCTGTGGGGGGTATGAGATAGGGTTGGAAAGCGGAGCATAACAGGAAGGTAATATGGTAAGTCCACTTGTTCCAGATTATGATTCTCTGGGTGAGTATGTTGAATCTTTAGGGAATATGTTTGGAAGTGTCAGAATGGCAAATACAGCATATGTTTTTAGCATAGGAGAGATACCCCTTGTTGTTTTATCACCGATGGACAAAGCCGTCGGATCACATGTCGATTACACCACTCACTTTTTTAAAGAATTGATGACAAGTCCTAAAAGATCAATAAAAACCGCCTCTATTTTCTTGATTGAAATGATTGAAGATTATTTGTGTGAGACAATGAGAGAACCAAAAGACACATCTAAAGCAACGCTTCTTTGGCGGCGGGTTCCAAGCACAGAAATCGTGGGGGGCAACCACCATGTGGGCTATTGCCGAATTTTGGTTTTACAATAGGCGCAGGAGCATAACGGGGAGATGAATGGATGTGTATTGTAGGGGCCAGAAAAAAATAAACCGAGACACTACAGACGGATGGTATCGCACGTTCAGGGGTTATCCTGAAATAAGCAAGGCCGGTCTTAAAATGCTGAAGGAATATATTGTAACCAAAGAGTTTGGTAAGATTATGTTGTTTTTTCAAGGGCATTGCGATTTCAGCGAGGATTATTCCGGGTTTTTGCTCAGGGAACTTATCCGGGGGAATATATGAATACAACCACTGATGATTGTACATGCACAAAGTGCGGCAAGGGGTTTCCTCTTAAATGCACTTGTGATGACAAAGAAGAAAGAAGGGTACGTATATTAAAAAGATTGTCAGGTATTTTTAATATCATTTTGCCACACGGAGAGGGTGTAAAAAAAGAAGTGGAGGTTATATGAAAGAGTGGTATCAGTATGCGTCTGATGGTTTCCTTCCTATTTCTTGGAGGCTAATGGCTTTTAAGATTAAAAAAGCAATATTTAAGGGAGAGGCTTGGCGCCATTATAAATTTTGTGCCGCTGACTGGAGAAATATATTGGGGAGTTGCCCGTGAACGATAAGAAATGGCCCGAAGACAATAGAGAGCTTGACAAAAAAATTACCAAGGATTATGATACTAGAGTCTTGGCTACAATTTTGAAGCGTTCTTACAATCAACTTATAGCTCTTATTGAAAAATGGGAGCGGGGAGAAGGCGTGTGAGCGACGATATAATATATTTAGCTGTTGCTATTATGCCACAGTCTAAAATTATAGGCGCTCGAAACCAAGACCGTTGTGTGGTTGATGTTTCTACGCAAGACAACTGCCTGCTCTCTTCGTTTGAGTGTAAACGCTGGCGTAAACTATATCCAGAAACAATTAATATAGTTTTACAGGAATACACGGTGTGTAAACAAGACTTGTTTTAAAGGTAAGTATATCAACCCTATACCTCCTTAATTGCACGTATAGGGTTAAGCAGATCACGTCATAACGGCCTCATCTGTAGCGAAAAGCTATGGATGGGGTTTTTTTATTTTGAAGGAATTTAGCGAAAATAAGTCGGAAAGCACGAAACCTGTAATTGATTGGGAAGAAAAACTCACCGTTCATGTTCTCGATGAATGGGAGAAAGGACGCACCTATGTTTCCGATTTAGATGAACTATACGAAGACCTTTACAACATGCTTCGCGGGGAGCGACCCGAGAAAAACTATGATTGGCAGTCTAATATAGTTCTAAACAAAGTCTTTCAAGTTGTCTGGACAACCATCCCCTACCTCACCCAAAAAATCTTTGGTGCATCGCCCATTATAGGCGTGGGTTCCTTTGATAAAAAGGGTGCGTGGCAACGTGAGGAAATCCTTGAGTTTTGGAACACCATGCAACCATCAAACAGTTCTGCCCATGTTCCGTTCTTTCTTGTAACCGTGATGTGGGTTTTAAGGGGTATGTTAAACGGTGTCGGGTTTATGAAGAAATCTTGGCACCAAGTCCTTCAGACCAAAACTATCGAAAGACAGATAACTGTTCCCATGACAATGGATGAGGCCGGGAATGAGATTGACGTTGAACCTCACACCGTTAAAAAGAGCATATCCATCCCCATCGAAGATTGGCCCATTAACCGTGTTGTAAACAACAAGGACATCGTTGTGGATTGGCTCTTGCAGCCCTCTCAGTCATGCAGACAAGGGAGATTTATCATAGAGAGGGCTATGGTAGATCTTGACTCTTTATACACCTCTAAAATCAAGTATATCAACCTTGACGACATAAAACCCACCATTGACTCATCGGCTTCTACGCTTCGGGGAGATCACGCCGACCTTAAAGACAAGGATGGGCAAGGCACCCCTCCGACATCGGACATTTATGCGGACATCGAGGTGTACGAAAGACAGGGCAAGTTCCCTGTTTATAAGGAAAAGAAAGACGGACATTGGGTTCCGGCATTCGACCAGGAAAAAATCTACAGTTCTGACGATATAGTTTTCAAGGATATGATTATAACCGTTGCAAAGGCTCACACCACTAACACCGGCAACACTCTTATTCGGTTTGATATCAACCCGTACAAAGAATTAACCTATGTCGATATTCATTTTTATTTAGACCCGGAAAGATGGAACTCGGTTGGGCCGATTGAGCCGATTAAGGACAATCAAACAGCGATTAATGACAATGTTAACGCCATGTTTGATGAGATTTGGCAGAACTTAATGCCGCCAGTCGTTGTTGATAAATACGCCCTTTGGGATTGGGACACCATGCAGTATGCTCCTGGGCAAAGATGGCTTGTGGGGGGCAACCCAGAACAAGCGATCAAGTTCAAAGAACCATCGAATATTACCCGTGACGCATGGCAAAAGCACATCTTGCTTGACACGGAACTTCAGTTAACCTCGGCAATTACTCCTCCCATGCAGGGTGCGGGAAAAGAAAAAGCAGCTACCACCAATGTCCTAAACGCCCAAATGGCAGCGGGCAAGTTAGACTTTCTTATCAAGATGATAGAGACTACTGGACTTATTCCTTCCGCACAGATGGACATCAGATTTGCTAAACTGTTTGCCCATCCTCTAACCTTTCAGATCATACTTGGCGAGCCGTTTGAATTTAGCCGGTATGAGGAGATTTACAAATATACTCCTGCAGCGGCATCGGTAAAGCTCGAATACCAAAAAAATCAGGAAATCCAAGAGGATATTCAAATTATGCAGACCATTGCTATGGTTCCCAACCCGAACACAGCAAAGGTTTTGAATATGTTCTTAGCGAACATTCTAAGAAACAGAGACATGCCCAAGGAAGCTAATCTTTTTGATGAGGGTTACTTTGAACCACAGGGCGATTCTGGAAATATGCAAATGTTAGAAAGACAATTGGGAGGGGGTGCATCAAATCAAAATCAAATAGAAATGAGCGAAACGGAAAAGGGCGTAAGACAATCAACATATTCTCCGAGAGGATTACCGAGTGGATAAAGAATTTTTAACTGTTCAAACAGCATGGAAACTTTTGTACGGGATTGATAAAGAGTCTATTCCGGATCCCAACAAAGAGGAGAATATTCCATATATAAAGGCTAAAAACACTGAGCGAATAGATGCGTTTAAGCGCCTCAAAGCATCGCCTGCCAGGGTATTATTTGAAGCATGGGCAGATAAGATAATGAGACAAAACATAGCGTTGCTATTTGCATCAGACAATCTTCTTTGTGCCTGTCCGACATGTTCAACGGTTCGTGAGATAAGAACCCTATTGAACCTGTGGATGGAATCAGAGTTAATTATTAATCAAGGAGAGAAAAAATGACTGACCCTGTAGACCCGGTTGATCCGATAGACCCTACAGACCCGATCGATCCAGTAGACCCGGTAGATCCGGCAAATCCACAAGATCCGGTTGATCCGGTTGACCCGAAGAAACCTTTTACCCCTGAACAAGAGCAATATCTTGGTTCATGGTTTGGACGAATTGTGGCGAAACAATTAGATGATCGGCTTCCAGCAAAACCGAATGACGATGATTATGTGGCGCCCCCGGAAGGGGGGAATGCTCCGATTGACCAGTTTAACGAACAATTGTCTCAGGGTCTTTTAGGAGACAATCCTTTGGGCGCGATTCAAAAAGCCATGAACGTGGTAGAGGCTGCGAAGAACAACCAAAACAAAACACAAAAGATTCAGACAGACAAGGCAATAACCGCAATGTCTGATCAACCCTATTACAAGGATATATATCAGGACATGCAAAAGATAGCGCACGAAGCGGCCGGCAAGATGGAACCAAGCATGGTTGCTGACTATGCGTATACAAAAGCCAAGGCGAATTTTATGGAGACCCAGGCAAACCCTGACAACTCCGATCTTGGTCTGCTTCCGGGTGGCAAGCGAGTTGTCATCAAAAAGACCGGTAAGCTCCCCGATCAATTCAAGCAAGCATTTGAGAGGGATAAAGCAAAAGGGCTTTTTAAAGACGAAGCAGAATACATCAAACACCTATCCCCTGAAATAAAGGAAAGATACGGTATTGAGGGATAATGGGCTATGCCAAAAAATCGTAGACCCATTGGCAATGAAGATTGGTACAAAGTAAAGTGTAAAAGATGTGGATTCTGGTGCGACCTATCGAGAGATAGTATTGTCACCGGAACCGGCATTAATATTGTACCTGTTACCCACGGCACGGCAGATGACCCCCATGTTGATGAGGGTACGAACGATGATCCTGTAGTTACAGCGGGTTGTCCGCAATGCGGGGTTGGAGATTACACTCGTGATTTAAAGAGTGAACTTACGTGATGGTGGGTTAATGCATAAATAAAACTTATACATAGGAGTAATATTATGTACGTCATAAAAGATTTAACCGGTGGCCCAAAGCCCGAAGCTATGGAGATGTTTTATAATGGAACAGTCGCCGCCGACTCCGTTACGAAAAGGTATAAGGGATCCCTTGTAAAGGTCATGGATCACGACACTGCCGCTGGTCGGCAATTGACCTGGGCTGGCGGCACGACCTTATATGAGAGCCTTTTCGGTATCTTGGAGGAGGAGCAGGGCATCACCGGAAACTATGAAATGAATGATGCGGATTTTGGCGCTCGGACTCGGATGGTTATGCCTGTTCTTCCGTCTACGATGGTTCGTGCGGAATACGCACAGAACGACTCGGCAGGAAGCGACATGACCTATACGGGTGGAACTATATCAGCGGGTGGAAAAACATTTACCACCACGGCAACTGAGATTGATGCTAACGATTTGCTGATTGGTGGATGGATGTATTTTATCAATGGCGCAAACGCCGGATATCTCCATTACATCATAGATGCTGCTACCACTACAGATATAGTTTTTTCAACGGCAGTAGTTAATTCGGTTGTTGGTGCTGATAACCAGATTGTTGTGTTAAGTCCTCATACTTACAAGATGCAGCTGGATGACCATGAGGTTAACATTGTAAGCAATCCAAACGCAACTGACCAGACGTTCCCGATGGTGGGGATAAAGACGTGGTTCACCGATATGAGCAATGGGTTGACGATGTTAAAGCGATCTGAACACGATGGCCTCAAACTGAAGAATCCGAGATTTTACCATGACTTCATGTTTGGTGGCAAATCAGCCACGGGTAGTATTTTCCGTGACACCATTGTAATCGCATAAAGGAGACATATTATGACAGCAAGAGTTGAAAATTTTGGCGACCTCCTTGATGCGAGAGTACGCCGAATATATGACAAGGAGTACAAGGAAAACATTGATGCGTCAATGATTCCGATGATTTTTGGGATGGAAACATCAACCCGGAATTACGAGATTGTGTCCGGTGTCGGTGCGTTGGGCGACCTTCAGGATTTTTCCGGGTCACTGTCCTACGATACCCCCGAACAGCTTTACGACAAAACCTTTACATTTCCTGAGAAAGCCTTGGGTATGAAGGTCGAGCGTAAACTGTATGATGACGACCTGTTTGGGATTATGGATCGTAGACCTTGGCAAATTGCGGTTTCTTCTGGAAGAACGCGGGAGAAGAAGGGTTCGAGCATTTTCAACGGTGCCTTTGTTGGAACTGACGGGCCTGACAGTGTATCCCTGTGTAACGCTTCCCATCCGTTTTCACCCGCCGACTCCACGACTCAGAGTAATGCCGGTTCCACCGCCCTGTCTGCGGTTTCTGTAGAAGCCACACGCAGGATTGGTGTTAACGGTATTTTAAATGACCGTGGGGAGATAATGGACTTGGTTTATGACATGCTTTTGGTTCCTGTGAACCTTCAGGAAAAGGCCTGGGAAATTATCAATTCGGGTGGAAAAACTGAGACCGCCAACAACAACAGGAACTTCCATTATGGTCGGTACAAGATGGCCATGTGGAGCCGGTTGACCGATTCAAACAACTGGTTCTTCTTGGATTCCAAACTTTGCAAGACGTTCTTGCTTTGGTGGGATCGGGTAAAAGACGGTATTAAGATGGACAAGGACACCGATACATTGGTTGCCAAGTGGTATGTGTATGAAAGATACACGGCAGGCTGGGCAGATTTTCGTCCAGTGTACGGCCACAACGCAACCTAAACTATAACTAAAAATCCCTACAGGAGGATAAAACCATAGGAGCTAACCCTACAGGAGGTAGCGAACAGTATGCAGCCGGACTATTTGATGGTGGTGGCGAGGTCAAAATTACAAGGTCGTGGGTGAGAGGTAAGTACGAAAAATACCCAAGACTGAGGATGGAGATTGCGCTTCCCGGCTACAATAAAACCTTAAAAGTGCGGGGTAAGAAGAATATGAAATCCTTTTTATCCCGCATAAGGGAGTTTGTACTAATCCAGAAAGAGCAGGTTTTGTTAGGGTTGCAGTTCTGTGACACCATTAAGGACGAAGATTTTGGTACACCATTGAATAAGTCCGATCATGGGGTAAGAGATATTATGTTCGCTAGACTACAGCTTCTAAAAAGGAAAAGAAAATGACTCAAGTAGGAGATATGATGTTTCATTTGGGGGGCGTTCCTGTTGATGGTGAATTCACCACAGGTTCGGTCTTTTTTGTTCACAGTTCGGGAAGCAACAGTAATTTAGGGGTTGACCCCGACAGTCCGTTTGCTACTTTGGCCTATGCTATTACTCAGCTTACGGCAAGCAAGAACGACATTATTTATTTAATGCCAGGTCATACCGGAACAACCACGGCGATTCCGGCTAATGTTGTTGGCATTAATATTAAAGGTGTCGGGCATGGTGCCGCAAGGCCAACCATTACTGCAACCACGGGTGCCTCAGACCTTATTAATGTGACAGCGGCAAGTTTTCGTATGGACAATGTTATTCTTGTCGGTGCTGCAAGCGGATGTACGGCCCTTATCGACCTGTCATCTGCGGCTGATAGTTTTCATCTGTCAAACTGTAGATTAAAGGGTTTGGCTGCTCCGACAGCCCACATAACCATTGCGCCGGGTGCCAACGAGGGGTTGGTTGAGCATTGTTATTTTACCGGTGTGGCTGGCTGGGCCAAGGGCATTTCGTTTGAGAACTCAGAAGACGGCACAGAGAATCAGGGTTGGATTATGCGACACCTAACTTTTGATGCGACTGTAGCAGTGGGTTGTGACGATGCTTGCATTGAGTTCAAGACAAGCTCTGGTGGAGTTACGGGTGTTTTAATCGAGGATTGTGACTTTATCGGTTTGGCTGATGGCGACCACGCTATTGATCCACAGGCGACCTCTACTGGCAGGGCTACCGGAATGGTGAAGCGTTGTAACTATCATGGTGCCGATGTAACCGATTCATTTGTAGAGAGTGATTTGCTCGGTTATATTGAGTGCCATGCTGTTGTTGCCGGCGATCATTCGAGTGCGTCTATGTTGTCTACTGATAGAACGCCGAAGTTATCACCTAATCCTTAACCGGTATGTATTCCTTCAGGGGGTGCATACCCTATATTACGGAGGTTTTATGACCAATGTTCTGAAGGAGTTTTACAGACCAAAGAAGATTGCAGTGTGTGTCCCGTGGGGTTCACCCTTCATGTGGATGCACACTGCCTTCAACTTGATGAATCTCAACCGACCCAATAGGGTTGAAGTTAAGTTTATCAACGGCATGGGTCGTGATCCCGCTGAACGGCATATGTGGGGTATTAAGAAAGGTATCAAGTGGGGTGCAACACATATCTGCTTTTTAGGTGCAGACCAGTTGCATCCGGTAGATATTTTTGAGAAATTTTGTTCACACATAGAACAGGGATGGTCAGTAGCCACGGCAATGGTTCCAATTCGAGGCCGGGTTGTGGTTAAGGGTATTGAAAAGCCGTTTCAGAAGGTTGCATGGAAATGGAAAGATCCAGACAAACCCAAAACTGGCGAACTTCCCGATATAGACGATGTTGAACAAATAGATCCGACCGATGGGCCATATCAAGAAATAGTTATACTTGGAAGTGGCGCAATGCTCTTTGACATAAATCTATTGTATGCCATGAAAAAACCTTGGTTTAAAGAGGCGGAGGCAGATGAAGATTGCCATCGAGAAGCTAAGATGGATACGACTTTTGTGTGGCGATTAGTGGCGGAAGCGGGTGCAAGGATTCTCTGTGACCTAACGGTTGATATAAAGCATCTTGATATTTTCCCAATAGATGAATCGTATGGTGACAGGTTTGGAGATTGGACGAGTGAAGAAAGAAACAAAGCTCTTGATGGGAGTTTGTAACTCCCAAGCAGAGGTTCCGGCGCAGTTTACATGGTCAACTCTATTAATGCGGTATCCGGTACCGGTTCAAATCGCACGAAGTGGACATCCGTGGGATGTTGTAAGAAACAACAGGCTAATCAAGCAGTTTTTAGACAGTGATTGCGACTACTTTGTGAAGATGGACATAGACCAGTCGTATCCTGCTGATTATCTTGAGGTTATGCTCCCGCTTGCCGAGAAATACAAGTGTATTGGGCCGTTGATTTACGACAGGAGCGGTGAAAACTCCTTCATGCCATTGTCTTTTGCAAGCCACGATTACCCGCACCTGACAAGGTTTGACATAGAGGGAAAAAGTGGAATTGTCGAAATCCCATATCCTCACACCAATCTTTTTTATAGCCGGGAGGTTTTGGAAAACCTAAAGCCCCCGTGGTATGAGGCGCACATGCAACCCGATGGGCTTGACAGGGCCAACCATGTTGACTTTACATTTTTGCAAAAGATAAAAGATGCCGGGTATCCAATTTACATTAACCTTGATGTGGTGGTTTCACACGCTTCGATTATATACCTTGATAGGAGGTTTTCAGAAACATGGCAGAAAGGCATGAACACTTAGATGGCAAGAAACTATTTATCGGTATTCCTAATTCACAGCATGTTGTTCCGTCTTTGTTTTTCTGGTCGGTCATAGGGATTAAACAGATTATTCCTTCGGTGGTTAAGAGATCAGGGGTTTCAACCGGAATTATACGAAACAATATATTAATTCGAGCGTTTTTAGATAGTGACTGTGATTATTTTATTAAGCTGGACGTAGACCAAACATATCCACCCGATTATTTTGAGGTTATGGTTCCTTTGATTGAAAAGTATAAATGTATCGGACCGTTAATCTTTGACAGGTGGGAAGAGAGCAGGTTCGCTCCATTGGTTTTTGTAGAGCCGAGAGAAGATGCAAAATGGATGAAACTCGATGACCCCGTTGAGGCGCTTAAAAGAAGGGGTATAGAGGAACGAAAGTTCTCACACTCAAACCTGTTTCTCCACAGAAAGGTCTTAGAGGCAATACCGCCGCCCTGGTACAACATCGCTATTTCTGATGACGGCATGGAAAAAATGTATCACGGTGATAGATATTTTGTAAACAATATTACCAAGGCGGGGTACAAACTTTATATTAATTATGATGTTGTGGTTAAACACATAACCGAGGTGGAAATTGACCGGGGGGTTCACAAGAAGTGGGCCAAATGACAACACAGGCCGAATCTGAAAAATACTACAACAACAATTTCTTTGATAGGGTGGGCAATCGGCAGTATCATGAAGGGGAAAACGGTAGGCTTGAAAGGATTAAACAAACGCTATGCAAGATTGTAAAGCTGGGAATGAGTATTCTTGATGTTGGTTGTGGTACGGGGATTACATCTAAGTGTATGGCGGATAAGGGTGGGATTGTAACCGCTGTAGATCAAGCTAATGCGCTTATTGATTATGCCATTGACAACTCGTTTCACAAAAACATTACATACCTGGCTCAAGATATTTACCATTTCATGTCAGACCAAAAGTTTGACCTGATAGTTTTTTGCGATGTTATTGAGCATATTGTTCCAGAAAGCGTTTTTGGGGTTATCCATAGCTTAACAAAGCACAACACCCATGATGAGACAAAGATTTATGTGAACATTCCAGACTGTAATTTTTTAAAGTTTATGCACAAGAATCACCCCGAAAAGCTACAAATTATTGACCACGGGCACACAATGGGAAGCCTTGTGAATTTGTTTTCTTACTGCGGGTTTGAGCCAATTTTTATGAACATCTATGGTCTTGATGTTCCGGCACAATATAACGAGCACTTGTTTTTACATATTGAGGGTTTAAAAAAACTTTATAGGAGAATTAAATGACACAAATTACGAGCAAATTCGACCAACTCACGGTCTGGGCAACGCTTACAGATTCGAACATTTCAGCACCCAATCTAATACCCGCCACGGCAGATGACACCGATCTTACAATCGACAAGATAATGATATCGGTTTATGAGGCGGCGATAGAGGAGGGTGGATTGCTTGAGATACTCGACTCTAACGGGGTGAACATCTGGACGGTGAATGTCAGTTCCATAAAGGAACCGGAGTTTAATTTTGGCGAGAGAGGATTGATCGTAGGTAAGAATGTTGGCGCACAGGCTTTTCTATCAGGAGCCTCAACACAAGCGTCAGTGTCTTTGGCCGTGGTTTATCACATAGCAATCGACAATGTGTAATGAAAATTTCAACACAAGAAGCCGCGGACTTTATAGAAAACGATCAGACAGGGATACTTGAATCCCACAGGGGGTTTTTGTCCAAGCCCGACTTGCCGTTTAGACCACCTGAACATTATAAAAACGGCGTGGTAATATGGCCCCCCGTTGATATTCACCCTGCTGCTAAAATTGGTTCTGGCGTGATAATTGGCCGGTACACGAACATTTGTGGCGACATCACTATTGGGGAAAAGACCCGGATCCAGGGATTTTGTTTTATTCCCAGCAATGTTGAAATCGGCAAGCGGGTTTTTATAGGGCCGAACGTAACATTCACAAACATAAAATATCCACAGGTTCGGTCTGACCGATGGCGACCCAATTCTTTTGATGGCCGAACGGTTATTGAGGATGGTGTTAGCATAGGAGCGGGAGTTGTTATTTGCCCAGGGGTTAGGATAGGAAAAAATACTTTGGTAGGTGCGGGGGCCGTTGTAACAAAAGACATACTCCCTGATATTGTTGTAGTTGGTTGCCCTGCAGTAAAACATAAGGAGCTATAATGCCGAGAAAAAAGAAGAAATCAGAGTTTGACCTTGCCTTAATGACACCGGAACAGGTTAAGGAAACTGAAAAAGAGATAACCTACCTTGAAAACATGCTTAAAAGTGACCAGTCCGGTACATACGGAAGTGCCAAGATTTCAGACGTGAGTGAGTTCAGGGCCGAAATTAAACAAAAGAAAGACATGATTGCGGGGTTCAAACCCAAGAAGATGAGGGGTCCAAAGGCTAATAAGGCCTACGCCTATGCCAAACAGCTTGCCGAAAAAATCAAGGCTGAAATGCCGAGCTTTGTAGATTACCACAGGTCATACCCGTCTGGAAAGAGCAAGACAACTGCTGAGTTCGACTTTGAAAAGGCTGTTAGGCAGCAAGTAGCCTTTCAGACCAACACCGCACTTCAGGGCATGATTCGGGAATACAAAAACATAATGGGCAGGGTTGACCCCGACGACCCAACACTGAGAAACATTGAATCATTAAGGAGTTAACGTGTCTACCAGTACAATTAAGGAAAATATAATTTACGGACTTGGCGAAGGTGGAAATGTGGCCGATGCTACAACCCTGACCTATGCGTTACGGTGGGCAAATACAGCCTACCATGACATATTCCTCCGGTATCGGTTCCGCAACATTCAGAAAAGGTCTATCTTTCGTACCGCCAACGGTCAACAGACATATCAGGCCCCCTCAGATTTCTTTGGGTTCTTAACCCTGAAAGACGAAAGCAACGATAATGTTTTAGACCAGTTAACCCCCCAAGACTTTTCCAGGGAAGTTTCTCCTGTGAAAATAACCAATGAAATTTTCGTGTCTGACGATGGTGTAGCGGTGTCCCTGGCGAATCGTGCGATCTTACAATTCGGAGAGACAGTTGCCGATGATGCCGACCAAACTACCATTTACACCCGAGACACAGACTATACCATAGACTATGAAGACGGAACCATTACCGTTGACGCTGCACAGGCCATGTCGGACGCCACCACCTATTATGTTAGTTATCAACACTATATCAAGGGTAAGCCCGACAAGTTTTGCCTTGAGTATGATACGGATAATGGAAAGTTTGTCTTTCGTTTAGCCGTAACCCCCGATGCTATTTATATTGCAAGCCTTGTTTATCCCGCGTTTCCTTCAGACCTTTCCGGTTCGGTTAATCCTATATGGGATAAATTTGAGCATGTGCTTGAAAGGGGCGGGATATATTACGGAAGTCTTGAGCTTTTTGAGTCCACCGACAAGATGATAGAGCGGCACGAAAAAAATTACGAGACAGCTTTGGCAGCTATTGTTCAGATGGATCAGGACTTAGTTCCTAAAGGCAACACAATCCCTGTAAGAATGAGACGACAGGACTATACTGACAATTTAAGCATGAGAAACAGGGACAGGCGAACATTCACAGGTAATTAAATGCCGACAGATAAGTACGGGCATTGTTTTTTAGGGGTAGATTATGCAACACCCCCTCATGAACTATCGAAGGCCGCTTTTGCAGACGCAAGCAATGTGGTTCCAGATGAGAGGGGTTTGCCCACGGGCAGGGGTGGGAGTGTTAAGTATAATTCCGTTTCGCTAGTCTCAAGGATAACGTCATTCCATGAATTTAGAAGCGGGTCTACCTTTAACCAACTGACCTCATACAGCACTAAAATAGCTTATTACAATTCTGGTACGGGCGAGTTTGTTGATTCTATAACCGGACTTACGAGCAATAAGATGCTTCAGTGGGTGAATTTTGCAGGCAAGGCTATATCGGTCAATGAAGGGTCTAATGTTCCCCAATATTGGACAGACGCTAGCACTAAGGGGAATCTTCCGGGAAGCCCTGTAACTGGCAACACGATAGCCCAATGGTCAAGCAGGCTTTGGTTTGGGGGTGATGCTACCAACATAGCCCTTTTGACCGGGAGCGACCTAAATGATCCTGAGAACTATACCGCTGGCGGAGCGGCGGGGGCAGCGGTAAGTCAGACCGTGGGAGACAGTAAAGACTCGATTACAGGACTGTTTGGTTTTTTTGATGAGCTTTTAGTGGGAAAAAAGAACAATATTTATAAGGTTTCGAGCATTACCAACACCCCCACGGACGGAAGTTCTTTAAAGATAAAACCGCTTTACACAAGGCAGGCTGATAATATTGGTTTTACATCTCCGTGGGCAATTACTCAGGTTGGAAACGATGTAATCTTTCTGGACGGATTTGATATTAAAAGACTTTCGGGTATACAGGAATTTGGGGATGTTGAACAGGTTTCAATCATAGCCCATTTGGGAGACTTTTTAGAAAACACAGCGGATAAGGACAGGCTAAAATACACACAGTTTTTCCATTATAAGAAAAAGGAACAGATTTGGATAACCATCCCCACGGGGTCGGCAACCCATTATGTTTTCATACTCGACTATAAGTTTAAGGCAGAAACCGGAAGGTACGCTTTTTACCCGATGGGAGGGCTTATTGCTAACGTGATAAACGGTGTTGCAGATGGCGACACTGTTGATATTTACTACGGTGATGAAACAGGATTTGTAAGACAGATTGACACGGGAAACAATGACGACGGGGGTGCGATAACCCGGTATTTTGTTAATGTGATTTCCGGTAATGATATTAAAGAGGGTATTCTTGACCGCCATGAATACAGGAAAGGGTTTTTAAATACCGAAGCGTTTGCCCTTCCAGAACAATCAACCTTAGTAATGGTTCCGAGTTATGCCTTAGACCTTATGAACGATGTTCAGATTAGAACGGGTGGGAACTACACCAACCTATCATCTGAAACCGTAACGGGTTGGGATGGGACGGGCGTAAAGCACAAAAGGGTTCCTTTGAGGGGTCTGGCTGGGAACACATTAGCCTTAAAATGGACACATGCAACAGTGAATGAGAACTTTACGTTTTATCCGAGTACGCTACAATATAAGTTTAAAAGCAAGAACCTAATAACATAGGTATATGATATGAGAATTACTACACGGATTACATGGAACATTGACACATGGGAGGTACTTGAGGAAGAATCTTTTGAGTACGAGGGGCCTTTGGCGCTGTGTTGGAATGATGACGATGATGACGAAGATGATTTTGGTGGGTTTGATGACGACGATGTTGACGAAGATGATTTTGGTGGGTTTGATGACGACGATGTTGACGAAGATGATTTTGGTGG
>SDBU01001790.1_pt1 | contig 29796 bp, 28 predicted proteins | sample 2277071 | NCBI WGS metagenome assembly SDBU01 (sample SAMN10397929, study PRJNA504765) | marine sediment metagenome | isolation source: marine sediment core GS08_GC12, 126 cmbsf | place: Arctic Ocean: Gakkel Ridge, Loki's castle | collected 2008 | reverse complement strand
CGGCGCCGGATGATGCGCCGGGAGATGACGGGGGAAACGAACGAACTGATCCGTGAGTGCCGGGCGCGGGCGCGGACGCATCCGGCGGACATCTCGAACCGGCTGATGCTGGCCCGCCTGTACGAGCGGACGTATCCTCCGCAGGTGGCCCTCGCCGAGAATATCTACCGAACGCTCTATAAGTTCAGCGAGGGCCGGAAGCAATCCATCACGTCCCTGAAATTGCTGGTGGGCTTTCTCCATCGCACCGGCCGGACCCGCATGGGCATGGAGTTGCTCGACGCCGCCCTGGCCACCGAAGCCGACAAGGTCGGCGCCTACCAGTTGTACGGCGGCTATCAGCTCCTCTTGGGCCGGTCCGAGAAGGCCAGGGAGGCCTTCGCCAAGGCCATCGAGGCCGACCCCACCGACTCGCGCGGGTATGAGGGCATGGCCGGGTGGGCCGCCAAGGCGGGGGACTGGGACGAGGCGATTGGCATGCTGACGCGGTCGATCGACTTGAAGCCCGGGCGGCGGCTTGCTGAACTGTCCCTTATTACAATGCTGCTGAACGCCAAGCGGCTCGGCGAGGCCGGCGAAAAGATCAACGCCATGCTGCAGGAGAACCCCAAGGACGCGGCCATGCTGACCTTGCGGGGGCGAGCCGAGCACCTGGCGGGCAAGCGGGAGCGGGCGAAGGCGAGCTTCCTGGAGGCGATGGGGCTGAACCGCCATCAGCCCGATGCCCCGCTGTGGCTGGCGGCGATCCGCGTGGCCGAGGGGGAAACCGACCAGGCCATCAAGGAACTGGCCAGCTGCTTCAAGATGACCAAGTCGCCGGCCATTGCGGTCCGGCTGGTCGCGTTGCTGTCGAAAGATCGCGCGGACAGGGCCGGCCGAACGTCGGCCAAGAGCATCCTCCGGGACGCGCTTCGCGTGCACAGCCTGAACCCCTCCTTGATGTCGTCCCTGGCCCGGCTGACCGCGTTGGATCAGCAGTGGCCGGACGTGGAGGACCTGCTGGAACGCGGGCGGGCGGTGGCGCCGGCGCTGTCGATCTGGTGGCAGCTCGAGGAAGACATGTGGCGGCAACGGGGCGATCCCCAGCGGCAACTGGCCGTGGTGGCCAAGGCGCATACCGACCGGCCAGGCGAACCCAATGCCTTGCTGAGGTACCTGAACCTGTTGATCGAGACCGGACAGAACGAAACCGCCGTCACCGTGGCCACCCAGGCGCCCACGCTGCCGGGCCGGATCGCCGGCATCGTTTGGGCCCTTCAGGGCCGGGCGTACGTGGCGGCGGGGAACGAACCGGCAGGGGTGGCGATGTTCCAGAAGGCTCTGGAGGCATGCCGGGGCGGGGAGGTCGTCGTGGTGGTCAAGAATATCGACACAGCCATGGGGTCGGCGCGAGCGGCCGAAGTGCTGCAGCAGATGGCCACCAGCAAGGGCACCTGGCAAACGTTCTCGGCGCTGGGCTCCCAACTCCACGACCGCCGACAATACGAGCAATCCCTGGCGGCTTGGACCCAGGCCGGCCAAGCAGCGGCGAGTAAGGAGGCCAAGGGGTTCGTGACCAGCCGACTCGCCCTGACGCAGTACCAGATGGGCCGGTTCCCCCAGGCCAAGGCCAGTTACGAGGCGGCCCTGAAGATCTTCCCGAACGACCTGATGTCGCTGAACAACCTGGCCTTTCTACTGGCCAACGACATGGGCAAGTCCGCCGAGGCCCTCCCCTACGCCCGCCGGGCCCTGGCCCTCGTAGAGAATGACCCCAACGTGATCGACACCCTCGGGTGGGTGCATTTCCTGCTGAAGGAGCCCGCCGAGGCCGAGGTCTTGTTCCGCCGGTCCATCGCGCTGTCGCCCAGCGCGATCGCCCGGTACCACTTGGGCAGGCTGTTAGAGGCCCGGGGCGACCGCGAGGGCGCCCGCAAGGAGTACCAGGCCGGCTTCGGCCTGATTGCCGACACGCCGACCGATGACATGTACGAACCGCTCAAGCAGCGACTTGAGGCCCTTGGGACCACCGAGCGTTGAACAGGAGCCAGTTATGCCGACCATGCATACTCGAGAGAAAGCCCCGCAGATCGTATCCCCCGCCCGGCCGGCGGGACCCCGCCCCGGTGGCACTACGGGCATCTCGGGCCGGGATTTCTTCAAGATCATCCGCAAACGGAAGTGGCTGATCCTGATCTGCCTGCTGCTGTTCACCGCGACGGCGGTTGGGGGGCACTTTGTGTGGAAGGCGTACCTTCCCATCTACGAGGCCCAGGCCTACGTGCTGGTGACACCTCCGGCCAATACGGTGCTCGGCAACGTGGTACCGATGAACCCGATCCTCTTCGAGCGCCACAAGATGAGCAACATGCGCCTGGTGAAGGGGCCCAGCGTGCTGATCGCCGCGCTGGAGGACGAGACGCTGAAGAAGACCCTGTGGTACAAGGAATGGAGCCGGGGGGACCCCCTGCTCATCAACGCCCAGGAAGAGCTGGACGAGCAGATCGAGGTGCAGGACGTGCCGGAAAGCGACCTGATCGGCATCAGCATGTCCATGTGGACTGGTAAGGATCAGGAGATCGAAGAACTGCCGACGATCGTGAACCAGATCGCCTTCGCGTTCGTCAAATCGGCCAACCGGGAGGCCACCCGGCAGCGGACGGACAAGATCCGGACGCTGCAGGAAGCCAAGGAGATCCTGGACGCCGACTTTGTGAAGCTCAACACCAGCATCGCCACCGAGATGCGGAACGTCGAGGCCGGCGCCCTGCGCAAGCAGGTTGACGTGTTGACCCTGGAAGACCAGGACCTGACGCGACGGCTGATCGAACTGCGGATCCAGCAGAGCGACGCCGCCGCCGCGGCCTTGGCGCTGCAGACGCAGGCCGACCAGGGCCTGCTGGACAACCACCCGCAGGTCATCCAGATGCTCATGACCAACCCCGTTCTGCAGCGTATGGAGCAAAGGCTCAAGGACATGGAGATCCGCCGCGGCGACGTCGAGGTCAAGTACGGCCCGGACCACCCCATGCGGAAAACCCTCAGCCACCACGTGGACGAACTTGCCGTGCGGTTTGAGGAGTACAGAAGCGACCTGATCGACACGACCATCAGGGCCATGCAGGTCGGCCAAGACCAGATAGTCGCCAGCTTCAACAGCCAGGTTCTGGAAGTGGACACCCGCCGGATGGGGATCCAGGCCAAGCGGCGGGACATGAACGATAAACTGATCGAAATCGACAGACTCGAAGAGCAGAAGGAAATCCTGCAGGAGCGGATCGGTCGGCTGCAGGCCACGCTGGAAGACATGCGTCTGGTCAGCGAGGAGTTGCCGGCCTCGGTGCGCCAGATGGCGACCGTGCCGCTGAAGCCCACTTGGCCGCAGTTGAAGGTGCTCCTGCCGTTGGGTATCGTGATGGGCCTGATTTTCGGGGTCGCCCTGGCGTTCCTGCTGGAGATGGTGGACACGTCGATCAAGACGCCCACCGACATCACCCGGCGCGTGGACTTGCCGTTGCTGGCCATGGTCCCGCACGGCGACGACCTGGAAGACGAAATCGAGGACTTCCGCCTGGCCTGCCTGACGGCCCCGCATTCGTTGGTGAGTGAGGCGTACCGCGAACTGCGGACGAACCTGCTGTTCAGCGGCCCGGCCCAGAGCCGCACCTTGCTGGTGACCAGCCCCAGCCCGGACGACGGACGGACCACCGTGGCGGTCAACCTGGCGGTCTCCATCGCCAACAGCGGCCGGCGCGTGCTGCTGGTGGACGCCAACTTCCGTCGCCCGTCGATTCAGGCTCTCTTCCAGGTGGAGGAGCAGGCCGGACTGTCCGACGTGCTGAGCGGGCAGTGCCCGTGGGCCGATTGCGTCCGCGAAAGCTCGGTGCCCAATCTCTCGGTGATGGTGGCGGGCAAGTTGCCCCCCAACCCCAACGAGCTGCTCGGCAGCGGGCTGGCGACGACCGTTCTGGGCGAGTTGGCCGAACGGTACGACCAGGTGATCTTCGACGGACCGCCAATCCTGCTGATCACCGACGCCTGCGTGCTGGCCACGCAGGTCGACGGCGTGGTCCTGGTCGTGCGGGCCGGGGCCAACACGTACGGGATCGTGCAGCGGTCGCGGCAGGTTCTCTCGAAAATCGGCGCCCACACCCTCGGTGTGGTGCTCAACGGCATCCGGACCACGGCGGGCGGCTACCTGCAGAAGAACTACGCGGCCTTCTACGATTACACTGAGGAAGTCGCTTAAGCTCCGTGCAACGCACGCGGCTCAGAGCCGGCGAGCAGGACGGCCGTGGCGCGGGAGAACTTGTGCGGGCCCCTGCTGTGCACGTGAAGGGCCGCCCATGGCGCCAACGTCGCTGGAGTCAGCTTGGGCCCCCGGCGGCGAAGCGCTTGCCGTGAGCCTCGCCGGCCGGTACAACAGGCGTGTCGCCAGCGTAGCTCAATGGTAGAGCACAGCTTTTGTAAAGCTGGGGTTGTGGGTTCGATTCCCTCCGCTGGCTTGTGAATGCCGCGAGAGGGCCCCGGCACAGTCCCCTGACGCGGCGGGCGCCGGTTCGATCCCCTGGGCGCGGCTGCCGACGGAAAACGCGAGAATCGGCCATTGGGAGTTGACATCGCCGGCCGATCCGATATTAGTATACGTCGCGCTTGTCCCTGGCCTTGGGACGTCGAGCGTGGGAGTGTGCCCGAGTGGCCAAAGGGATCAGACTGTAAATCTGACGGCGAACGCCTTCGGTGGTTCGAATCCACCCGCTCCCAGTTGCCCTGTCCGTCCAGCTAAACACTGTCTACGCATGAGGTTACGTTAGCGGCGGCATGGCCCCGCGTGGTCCGGGGGGCCGGAGGCCTCTGGCAGTTCAACAGCCACGCACGTGCGGGTGTAGCTCAATTGGTAGAGCACTAGCCTTCCAAGCTAGATGTTGCCGGTTCGAGTCCGGTTGCCCGCTATCGCGGCCCCAGTTCATGGCGGACCATCCTGCCGGCAGGTGAGTTGTGGATTATCTGGGGGCGTGGGCCGATCCGAAATCCGGAATCTGAAATACGCAATCGGGTGAAAGTTTTTCTCCCGGGGGCGCGGGATTTTTCGTTTGACAGCCGGGTTGATTCAGGCATAATGCACCGTTCGCTTCCTGGACGGTGGTCGCGGTGTGTTCCGGAAGTGCCGTACCGTTAGAGCGATACGGGGCCTTGCCCCCGCCTGGTTGCGCTGCTGTAGCTCAGTGGTAGAGCGCGTCCTTGGTAAGGACGAGGTCATGGGTTCGAGCCCCATCAGCAGCTTTCGCCCGGCTTGTCGGATGGGCGGGTCGGCCGCCGGGCCGAGCGGTCACGGCGGGCCGTGGTGGTACGGAATCACTGAGCGTGTTTCACTTGGGATAGATGGTAGAGGAGCAAAACGATGGCGAAGGAGGTCTTTGCGCGAACGAAGCCTCACGTGAACGTTGGCACGATCGGTCACGTGGATCACGGCAAAACCACGCTGACGTCCGCGATCACAATGGTCCAGGCGAAGAAGAACCTCGCCAAGGCCGTCACGTACGATCAGGTGGCCAAGGCTTCTGAAAGTCAGGGCCGGCGGGATGCGACGAAGATCCTGACCATTGCCACCAGCCACCAGGAGTACGAGACCGAGAAGCGGCACTACGCCCACGTGGACTGCCCCGGGCACGCCGACTACGTGAAGAACATGATCACCGGCGCCGCCCAGATGGACGGGGCGATCCTGGTGGTCTCCGCCGCCGACGGCCCGATGCCGCAGACCCGCGAGCACGTGCTGCTCAGCCGCCAGGTCAACGTGCCGGCGCTGGTGGTGTTCCTGAACAAGGTCGACCTGCTGGACGACGCGGAACTGCTGGAGCTGGTGGAGCTGGAGGTCCGCGAGCTGCTGTGCAAGTACGAGTTCGACGGCGACAACGTGCCTGTGATCAAGGGATCGGCCTCCATAGCGATGAACAACCCTGAGGACGCCGAGGCCACCAAGTGCATCGAGGAGCTGATGGAGGCCCTCGACAACTACATCCCCGAGCCGACGCGCGAGGTGGATAAGCCGTTCCTGATGCCGGTGGAGGACGTCTTCAGCATCAAGGGCCGCGGCACGGTGGGCACCGGGCGCATCGACCGCGGGAAGATCAAGGTCGGCGAAGAGGTCGAAATCGTCGGGCTGGCCGAGGAACCCCGCAAGACGATCGTCACCGGCGTCGAGATGTTCAACAAGACCCTGGACTACGGGCAGGCGGGCGACAACGTCGGCTGCCTGCTCCGCGGCATCGAGAAGGAAGACCTCGAGCGCGGGCAGGTGCTGGCCAAGCCGGGCAGCATCACGCCCCACACGAAGTTCGAGGGCGAGGTGTACGTGCTGACCAAGGAAGAGGGTGGCCGGCATAAGCCGTTCTTCACCGGCTACCGCCCGCAGTTCTACTTCCGCACGACCGACGTGACCGGCACCATCAAGCTGCAGGGCGCCGACATGTGCATGCCGGGCGACAACATCACCATGGAGGTCGATCTCCTCAACACGAAGATTGCCATGGAGGAAGGCCTGCGGTTCGCGATTCGTGAAGGCGGCCGGACTATCGGCGCCGGCGTGGTGACGAAGATTCTGGAGTAGTCCTATGGCCAAAGCGGCGGCTCGAGAATATGTCTGGCTGCAGTGCAGCGACTGCGGCGCGCTGAACTACCGGGTGCAGGTACGGACCCACGGCGGCGGCGGGAGCCTCAAGCTGAAGAAGTTCTGCCCCCGCACGCGGACGCACACCGAGCACAAGACCAAGAAGAAGTAACCGGACCGTCGGCCATCACACGGCGCCGACCACGTGAACGTCTCCCTGATTGGAGAGGGCACCTTTGGCCGGATCGAACCCGGCCGGGTCGGTGTCGTGGCGAAGACGGCCGAATACGGCAGTAGCTCAACTGGCAGAGCAGCGGTTTCCAAAACCGCAGGTTGCGGGTTCAAGTCCTGCCTGCCGTGGTGGACGCCGCGGGCGGTCGGTTGAGCCGGCCGGCGGAGCGCAGGCGAAACAGAGGCGGTGCACGCGTGAAGATGTTCGAAATCTACAAGCCGACCCAAGGCAAGCATACCCGCTGGGCCACCTTCGCGGTGGGACTGGCGCTGACGGCCATTGGGGCCTACTGGCTGAGCGAACGTCTCGCCGGCGGCAACGTCTACGTGCAGTATTTCGTGCCGCTGGCGGTGTTGGCGACGCTGGCGTACGGGCTGTTCCGGCTTGTGAACAAGCCGCGTATGGCCGATTTCCTCATCGCCACCGAAGGGGAGATGAAGAAAGTCTCCTGGTCCAGCCGCAAGGAGATCGTCGGCTCGACGAAGGTCGTGATCTTCACCACCTTCACCATGGCCATCATGCTGTACGTGGTAGACCTGACCTTCCGATGGTTCTTCAAGACGATCGATGTGCTCCGTGTGGGCAACTAGCATGCGGCAGAGGGCGAGTGGACTCGAGATGAACAAACAGTGGTACGTCCTGCGGGTGGCCTCGAACAAGGAGGCGAAGGTGCGCGACGCGCTCCAGCGCAAAGTCACCATCGAGGGGCTCGAAGAGCATGTCGGGCGAATCCTCGTGCCGACCGAGCGCCGCCCTCGCCCGCGGAACAAGCCGGGAGAGAAGAAGTACGTCGAGCGGAAGATGTACCCCGGGTACGTCTTCATCGAAATGGCGATGGAAGACGACGGGTGGGTCAACGAGCGGGCGTGGTTCCTCATCAAGGAGACCATGGGCGTCGGTGACTTCATCGGCTCCGGGGGCAAGCCCTCGGCGATGGCCCAGGGGGACGTGGACAAGATGCTGATGCAGGTGGATCGCCCGGAAGACACCACCGCCATCGCGGTCGGTTTCGACAAGGGCGACGCGGTGAAGATCAAGGAGGGGGCCTTCGAGAACTTCGAGGGCGTGGTGGAGGAGGTGCTGCCGGAGAAGGGGCTCGTCCGGGTGATCGTGACGATCTTCGGCCGGGCCACGCCGGTTGAACTGGAGTACTGGCAGATCGAGAAGGCCTGACGCCTTCGGGGCTCCCCCCGGCCGGGTGAGCCGACAGCACGCAGAGAAAGAGTTTCAGTCATGGCCAAACAGATTCTTACGGTGATCAAGCTCCAGGCGGCCGGCGGGCAAGCCACCCCGGCCCCGCCCATCGGACCGGCCCTGGGTCAGCACAACGTGAATATCGGACAGTTCGTCGCCCAGTTCAACGAGCGGACGCGCGATGCCAACGGGACGACCATCCCGGTGGAGATCACCGTCTACGGCGACCGGACGTTTACCTTCAAGTGCAAGAGCCCCCCGGCGGCGGTGCTGCTGAAGCAGGCGGCGGGGATCGCCAAGGGCTCCGGTGTGCCCAACCGCGAGAAGGTCGGCAAGGTCACGGCCGAGCAGATTCGCCAGATCGCCGAGACCAAACAGGCCGATCTGAACGCTTTCGACATCGAGGCGGCCTGCCTGCAGGTGCGGGGCACGGCACGCAGCATGGGGATTGAGGTGGAAGGATAGCCCCGCCCCGGGCCCTTCGCGAGCAGGGCCGCGACCGCGGGAATCGGATAGGCGTCGACCGGCGCCGGGCCAAACCACGGGCCCTGGATAACAGTGGGAGCTGCCCGGACGACAGCGAAAGGAGCTTGCGATGCCCAAGCGGCACCATGGCAAGCGATGGAACAAAGACGCCGAGGCGGTAACCGACGCCCCGGTCAGCGTGGCGGAGGCGGTCGGCAAGCTGCGCCAGTTCGCCGAGACCAAGTTCGACCAGACGGTGGAGTTGGTCTGTCACCTCGGCATCGACCCCAAGCAGGCCGACCAGGCGGTGCGGGGATCGCTGTCGCTGCCTCACGGCATCGGTGCGACCAAGAAGGTGATCGCCTTCTGCGAAGGTGACGACGTGGACAAGGCCAAGGCCGCCGGCGCCATCGAGGCCGGCAGCGACGAGCTGATCAAGAAGATCCAGGACGGCTGGGTGGACTTCGACGTGGCCATCGCCGCGCCCTCGATGATGCGGACGGTCAGCCGGCTGGGTCGGATCCTCGGCCCCCAGGGCAAGATGCCCAGCCCCAAGAGCGGCACCGTGTCGGCCGACGTGGCCCAGACGGTGAGCGAGTACGTCGCCGGCAAGCTGGAGTACCGCAACGACGCCGGCGGCAACGTAGCCGTGCCGGTGGGCAAGATGAGCTTCGAGCCGGACAAGCTCATCGGCAACGTCGAGGCGTTCCTGGACCGTCTTCGCAAGGTCAAACCGGCGTCGACGAAGGGGACGTACTTCAAGAAGGTCGTGCTGACCGGCACGATGACTCCGTCGGTCCTGATGGACGTGAAATAGGTGGTGTGGCATGAGCAGATCCGCAAAAGAACTGATGCAGAAAGAGATCGCCAAGCGGCTTGACGGCGTGACGGACCTGGCGATCGTGAGCGTGGTGGGCGTGGACGGCAAGACCAGCAACGCCCTTCGCGGCGAACTGCGGGCCAAGGGGATCGGCCTGATGGTCGTCAACAACGCCATGGCCTTCAAGGCGCTGGGGCAACTGGGCTTAGACGATATGGCGGGGCTGCTGGAAGGCCCCTGCGCGGTGGCCTGGGGCGGCGAGAGCATCGTCGACGTTGTCCGCGAGTTCATCGACCGGAGCAAGGACGTGCCCGCCCTGAAGGTCAAGGGCGCCTGCATGGAGGGCGAGCTGTTCGGCCCCGATCGGGTTGTGGAGTTGAGCAAGTATCCCACGCAGAGCGAGGCGTTGGGTAACCTGGCCCGGGTGGCGACAAGCCCGGGCGCCAATCTCGCCGCGGCCCTGCTGGGGCCGGGGGCGGTGTTGGCCGGCATCCTCAAAAGCATCGAGGACGCCGCCGGCGGCGACGCGGCCGACGCCGAGTGACCGAGGCGCGGGCCGCAACGGTATCACGAGACAGTTTCGGCTGCGGATTGGCCCTTGCGGGTTAAATGAGGCTAGTGGAGCCTCACCTATCAGGCCGATGGACGCAAACGTTTTGGAGTTGGACGATCATGGCTGAAGAAGCAACTGCAGAGATCGAGTTCTCTGCCGAAACGAAGAAGCAGGGCGACGCGCTGGCCAAACTGACGCTCAAGCAGGCGGTGGAGTTGGCCAACTACCTCAAGGAAGTCCACGGCATCGAGCCGGCCGCCGGTGGGGCCATCATCGCCGCCGCCGGGCCGGCGGCGGCCGAAGAGGTCGAGGAGCAGACCAGCTTCAGCGTCGTGCTGAAGGACTACGGCGACAAGAAGATCCAGGTCATCAAGGCCGTGCGGGCGCTGACGAACCTGGGCCTGAAGGAAGCCAAGGAACTGGTCGAGTCGCTGCCCAAGGCGGTCAAGGAAGACGTCAGTCAGGACGAAGCCGACGAGACGAAGAAAACGTTGGAAGAAGCCGGCGCGACGGCGGAGATCAAGTAGTCGCTTGAGGATCTCCTCCGGTCTGCCCGACAGCGAAAGTCCCCACGGGCCGCTCGCCGAAACGAGCGGGCCCGGCCGGGGAAGTGTGTACGCGCCCGCTGGCCTATTGTGGTTTTTTATGCGGCGTGGGCGAATATTCGGCAATGAATTGACTATACTATAGGGCTCGGGCCCCGGAGCCGGTGGACCGGGGCGAGCTACGTATCTTACACGCTAGGTGAGGACCCGAGAACCATGTTGCGAATGGAAAAAGTCAGGGACTTCTCCAAGATCGGCGATGCCCTGCCGATCCCGGATCTCATGGCGATTCAGACCGTCAGTTACGCGCGATTCCTCCAGGAGTCGACCCCGCCGACCGAACGCAAGAACGAGGGCCTGGAGGGGCTGCTGCGCGAGATCTTCCCCATCACCAGCTACGACGAGTCGATGGTGCTGGAGTACGTCCAGTATGAGCTCGGCGAGCCGCGGTACACCCGCAACGAATGCCGCCAGCTCCGCTTGACCTACGGCATGCCGCTGCGGGTGACCTGCCGGTGGCGCTGCAAGGATCGCGAGGACATCCTCGAAGAGGCCATCTACCTCGGCGAGATGCCGATCATGATCGGCGGCGGGGAGTTCATCATCAACGGGGCCGAGCGGGTCATCGTCAGCCAGTTGCACCGGTCCCCGGGCGTCGATTTCACCGTGGAGATGCAGGAATCCGACCGCCCGCTGCACGGGGCCCGGGTGATCCCCGAACGCGGCAGTTGGATCGAGGTGGCCGTCTCGAAGAAGGACTCCTTTACCGTCCGCATCGACCAGTCCAGCAAGATTCCCGTCACCACGTTCCTGCGGGCGATGGACGAGGCCCACGGCACCACCGAGGCGATCATCCGGGTGTTCTACCCGGTCAAGGAAGTTGCGGTGTCCCGGCTGAAGCCGCCGATGTACGCGGTGGAAACCATCGTGGACCCCGAGAGCGGCGAGGTGCTGGTCGACGCGGCCAACCAGATCGGTGAGGCCCTCACGCGGGTGCAGGCCTCGACGCTGAAGAAGGTCTCGGTGGTGGATAAGGTGGTCGATCCGCTGATCCTGAACACCCTGGCCGAAGACGCCACCGACAGCCACGAATCGGCCCTGCTCCGCATCTACAGCCGGCTGCGCCCGGGCAACCCCGCGCAGTTGGAGAAGGCCAGGACGCTCTTCCACGAGAAGTTCTACGATTCCAACCGCTACCGCCTGGGCAAGGTCGGGCGGTTCCGCATCAATCGGAAGTTCAAGCAGTCGATCTCCGAGAGCGTGATGGTCCTTCGGGTCGAAGACATCGTCAACACGCTGAAGTACATCTTCGACCTTCGTGCCGGGCGCGGCGTCGTCGACGACATCGACCATCTGGGCAACCGCCGGCTGCGCACCATCGACGAGCTGGCCGTCGACGAACTCCGCAAGGGCTTTCTCAAGCTCCGCCGGACCGTCCAGGAGCGAATGAGCCTGAAGGAGTCCGACTCGGTCACCAAGATTGCCGAACTGGTCAACTCCAAGAGCGTCTCCTCGAGCATCGATTTCTTCTTCGGCCGCGGGGAACTCAGCCAGGTGGTCGACCAGACCAACCCGCTCAGCCAGCTCACCCACGAGCGCCGGCTGTCGGCGCTGGGCCCGGGCGGGCTGAACCGCAAACGCGCGGGCTTCGAGGTCCGCGACGTGCACATCAGCCACTACGGGCGAATCTGCCCCATCGAGACCCCCGAGGGCAACAACATCGGCCTGATCAGCTCGCTGGGCATCTACGCGAAGGTGGACGAGTACGGGTTCCTCATCACCCCGTACCGCCAGGTGCATCGTGGGCGGGTGAGCCAGGAGGTCAGTTGGCTTCGGGCCGACCAGGAGATGGAGGTCGCCCTGGCGCCGCCGGAGGTGATCCGCGGCGCCGACGGGAAGGTCCGCACAACGCTGCCGGCGGAGCCCATGCTGGCGCGGGACCGGGGGAACGTCTCCCTGATCGACGGGCACGACATCGGCTTCGTCGATATCTCCCCGAAGCAGACGGTGGGCGTTTCGGCGGCGTTGATTCCGTTCCTCGAGCATGACGACGCCAACCGGGCCCTGATGGGCTCGAACATGCAGCGTCAGGCGGTGCCGCTGATCCGCACCGAGCCGCCCATCGTCGGCACCGGCATGGAGTTGGCCGTGGCGGCCAACAGCGGCATGGTCGTCAAGGCCCGCAAGGCCGGCACGGTGACCTACGTCGACAGCGAGCGGATCGTCATCGACAACGCCGACGAGTACGAACTGCAGAAGTTCCGCCGCCTCAACGAGCGAACCTGCCTGAGCCAGAAGCCCCTGGTCACCGAAGGCGAGCGAGTCAAGAGCGGGCAACTGATCGCCGACGGCCCCGGCTGCTCCCACGGGGAGCTGGCCCTGGGCAAGAACGTGCTGGTGGCCTTCATGACGTACGACGGATACAACTTCGAGGACGCCATCCTCATCTCCGAGCGGCTGGTGAAAGAGGATACCTTCACCTCGATCCACATCGAGGACTACGAGACGGAGATCCGCGAGACCAAGCTCGGCCGGGAAGAATTCACCCGCGACATTCCCAACGTCAGCGAGCGGGCCCTGCGGAACCTCGACGAGCACGGCGTGGTGTGCTCGGGGACCGAAGTGGGCCCCAGTGACATCCTGGTGGGCAAGGTCGCCCCCAAGAGCAAGAGCGAGCTGTCGCCGGAAGAGAAGCTGCTGCACGCCATCTTCGGCCGGGCGGGCGAGGACGTCAAGAACGACAGCCTCACGCTGCCGGCCGGCGAGGAAGGCGTGGTGATTCACACCGAGCGGTTCAGCCGTCGCATGCACATGAACGACGAGCAGAAGCGCCAGCTGCAGCGGGAGATGAAGGCCTACGGCAAGCAGATGAACGACCGGATGGTCAATGCGTTCCGCCAGATGACCGACGAGATGAACGAGGTCCTGGACTCTCCCATGGTGGACCCGTCCACCCGCCAGAAGGTCGGTCAGAGCGATCTGGAGGCCGTGATTCTCGAGCAGATCGAGAACTTCTCCGCCAAGTGGGCCAAGACCTCCAAGTCGGCCGTCAAAGAGCAGATCCAACGGATTCACGAGCGATACGGGCCGCGAATTGAGGAAATCGAGCGCGAGCGGGAGCGTAAGCTCGGCCACATGAAGCGTGGCGACGAGCTGCCCTCGGGCGTGCTGGAGATGGTGAAGGTGTACGTGGCCACCAAGCGCACGCTGAGCGTGGGCGACAAGATGGCCGGGCGGCACGGGAACAAGGGCGTGATCGCCCGCGTGCTGCCCGAGGCGGACATGCCGTTCCTGAAGGACGGCACGCCGGTGGATATCTGCCTGAACCCGCTGGGCGTGCCCAGCCGAATGAACGTCGGGCAGATCCTCGAGACCCACCTGGGCTGGGCGGCGGCGGTGCTGGGCTTCAAGGCCGTCACGCCGGTGTTCGACGGCGCCAGGGAGCCCGAGATCTTCGCGGCGATCGAGGAGGCCAACGCCCACGTTCGCGGCCGCCGGGACGACGTGGAAGTCATTCAGGCCGCCGGCGACAGCCGGGACCTGCTGGTGGAGATGCCCTCGGACGGCAAGATCACCCTGTACGACGGGCGGACCGGCGAGCCGTTCGAGCAGAAGGTGACCGTCGGGTACATCTACATGAGCAAGCTGCATCACCTGGTGGACGAGAAGATTCACGCCCGCTCCACCGGGCCTTACTCGTTGATCACCCAGCAGCCGCTGGGCGGGAAGGCCCGCACCGGCGGGCAGCGGTTCGGCGAGATGGAAGTGTGGGGCCTGGAGGCGTATGGCGCCAGCTACACCCTGCAGGAGCTGCTGACCGTCAAGAGCGACGACGTGGAAGGGCGAACGAAGATCTACGAGTCGATGGTCAAGGGCACCAACAGCCTGGAGGCGGGCACGCCGGTCAGCTTCGACGTGTTGTGCAACGAGGTCCGCGCGCTGGGACTGAACATCCAATTAGAGAAGAAGCGAGCTTTCTGAGTCTGCTGCCGGCCCGGGCCGAGAGGCCGCGGGGCCCAACCAGGAGCGAATCGGCATGGTGGAAAGCGTCTACGATCGCATCAACGATTATGGGTCGGTGAAGATCTGTCTGGCCTCTCCCAACGACATCCGCAGTTGGTCGTTCGGGGAAGTAAAGAAGCCCGAGACGATCAACTACCGAACGTATCGCCCGGAGAAGGACGGCTTGTTCTGCGAGCGGATCTTCGGCCCCGAGCGCGACTGGGAGTGCTCCTGCGGCAAGTACAAGGGCACCAAGCACAAGGGCATCATCTGCGACCGCTGCGGCGTGAAGGTGACCCACTCGCGCGTCCGCCGCAAGCGGATGGGGCACATCAATCTGGCCGCCCCGGTGGTGCACATCTGGTTCTTCAAGGCCCTTCCCAGCCGGTTGGGAACGCTGCTGGGCATGAAGACCTCCGACCTGGAAAAGCTCATCTACTACCAGGACTACGTGGTCACCGACCCCGGCCAGACGCCCCTGAAGGAAAAGGAGCTGCTGACCGAGGAGGATTACCGTACGGCCTACGAGACGTACCGTGACGACTTCCGGGCCCAGATGGGCGCCGAGGCGGTCCACACCCTGTTGTCGAAACTCGATCTGGCCGACCTGGCCGAATCGCTGCGGGAGGATCTGCACAAGACGCGGTCCAAGCAGAAGATCCGCGACATCTCCAAGCGGCTGGATCTGGTCGAGAGCATCCGCACCTCCAGTAACCACCCCGAGTGGATGGTGCTGGACGTGATCCCGGTCATCCCGCCGGACCTGCGCCCGCTGGTGTTGCTGGAGAGCGGAAACTTCGCCACCAGCGACCTGAACGACCTGTACCGGCGGATCATCAACCGCAACAACCGGCTGAAGAAACTGGTGGACCTGAACGCCCCGGAGGTCATCATCCGCAACGAGAAGCGGATGCTCCAGCAGGCCGTCGACGCCCTGTTCGACAACGGGCGCTGCCGCCGACCGGTGCAGGGCTCGTCCAACCGCCCGCTGAAGAGCCTCACCGACATGATCAAGGGCAAGCAGGGGCGCTTCCGCGAGAACCTGCTGGGCAAGCGGGTGGACTACTCGGCGCGATCGGTCATCATCGTCGGGCCGGAGCTGAAGCTGCACCGCTGCGGGCTGCCCAAGAAGATCGCCCTGGAGCTGTACCAGCCGTTCATTATCAAGAAGCTCAAGCAGCGAGGCCTGGCCGACACGATCAAGTCGGCCAAGCGGATGATCGAGCGGAAAGACCAGGAGATCTGGGATATCCTCGAAGAGGTGATCCACCAGCACCCGGTGATGCTCAACCGCGCGCCGACGCTGCACCGGATGGGCATCCAGGCCTTCGAGCCGGTGCTGGTCGAGGGCAACGCCATCAAGATCCACCCGCTGGTCTGCAAGGGCTTCAACGCCGACTTCGATGGCGACCAGATGGCCGTGCACCTGCCGCTGTCGATCGAGGCCCAGGTCGAGTCGCACGTGCTGATGCTGTCGACCAACAACATCTTCTCCCCCGCCAACGGCAGCCCGATCATGTCGCCCAGCCAGGACATCGTGCTGGGGGTGTACTACCTCACCGCCGCACGCGGGGAGCTGCACGTCGACCCCCGCCTGCGGAAAGCCAAGCTCCCTGGCGGCCGGTCGCTGCCGGTGTTCGGCCACCGCTTCGAGGCCATGCAGGCCTACGACCACAAGCTGATCGGCATCCACGCGCCGGTACTGGTTCGGATGCCGGCGGGCGGGACGATCAAGGATGTGGAAACCCAGTTCACCGTCGAGGCCCGGCCCGTGGAGACCAGCGTCGGGCGGTGCATCTTCAACGACATCCTCCCGAAGGGGATGGCCTTCTACAACTACCCGTTGGGCCAGAAGGGCTGCGGGCGCGTGATCAGCGACTGCTACGCCGAGGTCGGGCGCGGCAAGACGCTGGAGCTGCTGGACGACATGAAGTCGATCGGGTTCAAGTATGCCACGTTGGCGGGCCTGTCGTTCGGCATCGTCGACCTGCGGATCCCCGAACGCAAGCAGGCGATCCTCGATGAGTCGCAGAAGCGCGTCGACCGGATCCAACACGACTTCGAGGCCGACGCCATCACCGACATGGAGCGGGGCAACCAGATCGTGGACGTGTGGGTGCACGCCCGCGAGGAAGTCACCAAGAGCCTGCTGTCCGAACTCGAGCACGACACCCGCGACGGCAAGCCGTACCTGAACCCGGTGTGGCTGATGACCGACTCGGGCGCCCGCGGCAGCACCGACCAGATTCGCCAGTTGGCGGGCATGCGCGGGCTGATGTCCAAGCCGTCCGGAGAGATCATCGAGACGCCCATCAAGGCGAACTTCCGCGAGGGCCTGACGGTGCTGGAGTACTTCGGCTCCACCCACGGTGCCCGCAAGGGCCTGGCCGACACGGCCCTGAAGACGGCCGACTCGGGCTACCTGACCCGCAAGCTCGCCGACGTGGCGCAGAACGTGATCGTGAACCTGTACGACTGCGGCACCCAGCGCGGCATCCCCAAGAGCGCCGTCTACCGCGGCGAGCAGGTGGCCGTGCCGCTGGCCAAGCTGATCACCGGCCGCATCGCCCGGGAGAATATCGTCAGCCCGATCACCGACGACCTGATCGTGGCCGAAAACCACATCATCACCGGCGACGTCGCCCGGCGGATCGAAGAGCTGGGGCTGGAGACCATTCGCGTCCGCAGCGTGCTGACCTGCGATAGCCCGCTGGGCGTCTGCGCCAAGTGTTACGGCGTGGACCTGTCCACCAGCCGCTTGGTGGAGGAGGGCATGGCCGTGGGGATCATCGCGGCCCAGAGCATCGGCGAGCCGGGCACGCAGTTGACGATGCGTACCTTCCACACCGGCGGGGTGGCCACCGCGGCCGTGGTGGAAAACGACATTCAGTCGGCCGTGCCGGGCACGGTGAAGTTCCGCGGCCTCAACGCCGTGCCCGTGGATGTGGGCGGGCGAAAGGCGCTGGTGTCGCTGAAACGGAACGGCGAGGTGGTCGTGGTCGACGCGAAGAAGCGCGAGCTGGAAGTGTACAAGGTGCCTTACGGGGCCACCGTGCTGGTGGCCGAGGGGTCGAAGGTCAAGGCCGGGCAACAGTTGGTGATGTGGGACCCGCACCGGACCCCGATCCTCGCCGAGGCCAATGGCATCGTGCGGTTCCAGGACATCGAGGATGGCGAAACCGTCCGCCCCGAAAGCGAGAAGGGCCCCGGCGTCACGCGTTACGTGGTCATCGAGCACAAGGGCGAGAAGCACCCCCGAATCGTGATCGAAGACGCCACCGGCAAGGTGCTGGACTTCCACTACCTGCCGGCCAAGGCTCGCATCGAGGTCGAGGAAGGCCAGTCCGTCAAGGCGGGGCACCTGCTGGCCCGCCAGCCCCGGGAGATCTCCGGCACGCAGGACATCACCGGCGGCCTGCCGCGTGTGACGGAAATCTTCGAGGCCCGCAAGCCGAAGGAGCCGGCCGCCATGGCCGAGATCTCCGGCCATGTGGAGCTGCGGACCGACAAGCGCCGCGGGAAGATGACCATCATCATTCGTAGCGAGTCGGGGCAGGAGCGCGAGCACCATGTGCCGCACGACCGGCACCTGCTGGTGCACACCGGCGACTACGTCGAGGCCGGCGACTCGCTCACCGAAGGCCCGCTGGTGCCCCACGATATCCTGAGGATCAAGGGCCAGGAAGCCCTGCAGCAGTACCTGTTGACGGAAGTGCAGAACGTCTACCGCGGGCAGAAGCAGAATATCAACGATAAGCACATCGAGGTCATCGTCTGCCAGATGCTCAAGAAGGTGCAGATCGAGGCGGTCAACGACAGCCGAATGTTGCCCGCAGACATGGTTGACAAATTCAAGTTCCGCGCGGAGAATGAACGGCTTGCCGCGTCGCTGAAGGTCATCGACGGCGGCAGCACCGAGTTTGTCGAGTCCGACGTGGCGCCGCGGGAGAAGGTCGAGCAGGCCAACGCCGAGGCCGAGGCCAAGGGCGGCCAGCCCGCCAAGACCCGGCGCCCGCGGCCGGCGACGGCTAAGCCCATGCTGCTTGGGATTACCAAGGCCAGCCTGCAGAGCGACAGTTTCCTGTCGGCGGCGAGCTTCCAGGAGAGCACCAAGGTGTTCACCGAGGCGTCGCTGGCCGGCAGGGTGGACGAGCTGGTGGGGCTGAAGGAGAACGTGATCCTCGGGCACCTGATCCCGGCGGGCACGAGCTTCAAGCCGTACCAGGACATGCAGATCAAGCGCCTGGTGGAGCTGCCGGAACTGGTCGGGCTGAGGCAGACGGCCGAGGAGATGACCGAGGCCAAGATCGAGGCGGCGGTGCAGCAGGCGTTGACGGGACGGAAATAGGCCCGGCCGGATGTGGAACCGGCCGGCGAGCGTGGACCAACGAGGCCCGATGAGGGTCCTCCAGTAACGGATGAACAGATGCCAACAATCAACCAATTAGTTCGAAAACCCCGCACCAAGCAGGTCACCAAGAAGAAGAACATGGCCCTGGACCGCAGCCCGCAGAAGCGCGGCGTGTGCCTTCTGGTGAAGACTCAGACGCCCAGGAAGCCGAACTCGGCGCTGCGGAAGGTGGCCCGCGTGCGGCTGAGCAACGGGAAGGAAGTGTCGGCGTACATTCCCGGCTGCGGGCACAACCTCCAGGAGCACAGCATCGTGCTGATCCGCGGCGGGCGCGTGCGCGACCTGCCCGGCGTGCGGTACCACATTATTCGCGGCACCCTCGACACGGCCGGGCTGGCCGAGCAGGAAAACTGGGGGCCTCGCCGCCAGAGCCGCAGTAAGTACGGAACCAAACGGCCGAAGTAGCGGCCGAAGAGGGCCCGCCGGCCGAGGCCGGCCGCCGCCCAGCCGGGACGGGCCGCCGTCGCCGTATGGAAAACTCGCGTCTGGGAGACCGGCCCCGGTGGGGCCGGCAGTAAGCGCGAATGCCCCTTGCGGGCCGCTGAAACGTCCGAGACGATCGCACCGCCGGTGGGATGCCCCCCGGCAGGAAAGGACAAACGATGGGCTACAAACGGTTTACGCAGTCGGTCAAGCAGCTTCGCCCCGACCCGCGGTACAAGAACAAGCTGGTGGCGAAGTTCATCAACTGCCTCATGGTCGAGGGCAAGAAGTCGACCGCCACGCGCGTTTTCTACGACGCGATGGACATCATCGCCTCCAAGATCAAGGACACCTCTCCCGAGGAGGTCTTCGAGCAGGCCATCGGGAACGTCAAGCCGGGCATCGAGGTACGCTCCAAGCGCGTGGGCGGGCAGAACTACCAGGTGCCGATGCAGGTGAACCGCAAGCGTCAGCAGTCGTTGGCCATTCGCTGGATCCTCGCGGCCGTGCGGGCCGGGAAGGGCAGCCCCACCAGTCAACGGCTGGCGGGGGAGCTGATGAACGCCTCCAAGCGTGAAGGAACCGCCATGCAGACGCGCAACAACGTGCACCGCATGGCCGACGCGAACAAGGCGTTTGCCCACTTTGCGTGGTGATATCGAGGCCCGCGACGGCGTTGCGGGCCTGTTGTTCAGGCGGCCGAGGCCGCTGTTGGGTGGTCGTTAGTGGTTCGTGTACTGGTCGACCTGTTGCCAGGGTCGAAGCTCGGTGTGGGAACAATCGCTCTCGACGTGGTGAGGGCGACCCCGGTGCTGTCGCCGGCGGCGATCGGCGGACGGACGCCGGGGCTCAGAAAAGGTGAGGTGCGTGCGATGGCCCCGCAGACCGTCGGCGTGCCGCGTCGCCGCTTGAGATAGGACAGCCGAGCCGGCTTATCCCCGAGCCGGCGCCCGCCGCGCCTGCGGCGAGTATGTGAGAGTTAATCAGTACGAACATTCTAGTGTGGCTGTACGCTGCGGCCGGAATTGCCTTCCCCGGCCGAACGGTACGCCCCTGCCGATGAGCGGTCAGGCAACGATGGTGCCGTCTGCGCGCGGCGGCAGAGGGCCCGAAACGAAGAACGGAAACAAGCTGTGTTGCGACCCTTGGATAAAATCCGGAACATCGGCATCATGGCCCACATCGATGCCGGCAAGACCACCGTGACCGAGCGGATACTCTACTTCACGGGCAAAACGTACAAGATCGGCGAGGTCCACCGGGGCACCGCCGTGATGGACTACCTGCCCGAGGAGCAGCGGCGAGGCATCACGATCACCTCGGCCGCCACGACGTGCCCGTGGCAGGATAACACGATCAATCTGATCGATACGCCCGGCCACGTGGACTTCACCGCCGAGGTCGAGCGCTCCCTTCGCGTCCTCGACGGCGCCGTGGCCGTGTTCTGCGCGGTGGGGGGGGTGGAGGCCCAAAGCGAAACCGTCTGGCGACAGGCGGAGAAGTACCACGTGCCGAAACTGTGCTTCATCAACAAGCTGGATCGGCTGGGGGCCGACTTCGAGCGGGTGCTGGGCGAGATCGCCGATCGCCTCCGCAGCCACCCGGTGGTGCTGCAGTTGCCGATGGGCGAGGGGCCCGAGTTCTGCGGGCAGATCGACCTGATCACCGAGAAGGCGTGCTTCTACGACCCGGCCGAGGTGGGCACCACGATGCGGATCGAGGAGATCCCCGCCGCCTACGCCGCCGAGGCCGCCGAGGCCCGCCACGACATGATCGAGACGGTCTCCGGGGTGGATGACGAACTCATGGCCAAGTACGTCCACGAGGAGCCGATCTCCAACGCCGACATCAAGGCGGCGATCCGCCGGGCCACCTGTGCCGATCGGCTGCATCCGGTGCTGTGCGGCTCGGCGCTGAAGGACATGGGCGTCCGCCTGCTGCTGGGGGCGGTGGTGGACTACCTGCCCAGCCCCGTCGACGTGCCGCCCTTGACCGGGCGCGAGGACGTCAACAGCGATATCGAGGTGACCCGCCGGGCGTCCATCGAGGAGCCGTTCTGCGGGCTGGTGTTCAAGATCACCTCCGACCAGCACGGCGACCTATACTTCACCCGCATCTACAGCGGCCGACTGAAGGCCGGAACGCGGGTGCTGAACACCACCCGGGGCAAGAAGGAGATCGTCTCCCGCATCTGGGAGATGTACGCCAAGCAGCGCATCCGGCGTGAGGAGGCCTGCGCGGGGGACATCGTGGCGCTGGTGGGCTGCAAGCACAGCCTTACCGGGGACACGCTGTCGGACCCGCGATCCCCGATCGTCGTGGAGAAGATGGTCTTCCCCGAGACGGTCATCAGCATGTCCATCGAGACCCGCAGCTCGGCCGACAAGCAGAAACTGGCCGACGCGCTGGGATCGCTCCGGCGGGAGGACCCGACCTTCTCCAGCCGGTTCGATGCCGAGACCGGCCAAACGCTGATTTCCGGAATGGGCGAGCTGCACCTGGAGGTGATCCACAACAAGCTCCGCCGCGACATGGGCGTGGACGTCAAGGTGGGCCGGCCGCGAGTGGCGTACAAGGAGACCATCCGGGTGCCCGCCGAGGGCGAAGGCCGATTCATCCGGCAGACGGGCGGGCGGGGGCAGTACGGCGTGGCCAAGATCCGCGTCGAGCCGTACACCCCCGAGCCCGGGGAAGACCACATCCTCTTCGAGTCGGCCCTGGTCGGGGAGAGCATTCCCCGCCAGTACGTGCCGTCGGTGGAGGCGGGGGTCCGCGGGGCGGCCCAGTCGGGGGTGCTGGCCGGGTACCCGATGGTCAACGTGAAGATCATCCTGTTGGACGGGGACCACCACCCGGTGGACTCCAGCGACATCGCCTTCGAGCAGGCCGGGGCGTTGGCCTACGAGTCCGCGGTGGGCAAGGCCTCGCCGGTGTTCATGGAACCGGTGATGGACCTGCAAGTGGTTTGCCCGGAGGCATTTCTGGGCGCCGTGACGGCCGATCTGAGCGCCAGGCGTGGCGAGATCGTGCGGATGGAGATGCGGCATTCGATGCGGGTGATCGACGCGAAAGTGCCGCTGGCTGAGGCATTTGGGTACACCACGACGCTTCGAAGCCTCTCCCAGGGCCGGGCCACATCCACGCTGGAGCCCAGCCATTACGCGGTGGTGCCCCGGCAGGTGGCCGAGGCCCTGCTGCGGTTCGTCTGAGGCGGCGGGCCGGGTGGTGCCGGGATAGGTGAAGAAAAACTGGAAATTTTCCCAAGTGCCGGATTGACAAGGACGCACAGATAGGTATGGTGGACGGACTCTACTGATCGTCTGGAGCTGGAGGCTCAGGCGTGGTGTGCCGGCGGCGGAACCGCGGGCGGGGGGCGGTGCCGCGCGGTAAGTCCCGAAACGGAGAATCGTAGTCATGGTGCAGGAGAAGATTCGCATTCGGATGGAGGCGTACGACCATCGGGCGCTGGACAATTCGGCGCGCGAGATCGTCGAGCACGCCGAGCGGACCGGCGCCCGCGTGCGGGGCCCTATTCCGCTGCCGACACGGATGGAGCGTTACACCGTGCTGCGGAGCCCGTTTGTGAACAAGAAGAGCCGCGAGCAGTTCGAGATGCGGACGCACAAGCGCATCATCGACATTTACGAGCCGACCGTTCGGACGATCGAGGCGCTCAACCGCCTGGTCGTCCCGGCCGGGGTGTTTATCAAGATCAAAGCCTGAGCGTACCGGCTTCGGCCGGTGAGTGTGAAGGCCACCCGGCCCCGTTGGAGCGGGCCGGGGAGGACCGAGGATGCAGCCAGTTCTACTAGGCAAGAAAGTCGGCATGACGCAGGTATACGACGATACGGGCGTATTGCACCCGGTCACCGTCGTCAAGGCGGGCCCCTGCCCGGTCATGCAGATCAAGACCGTCGATCGTGACGGCTACGATGCCGTGCAGATCGGGTATGAGGAACTCCGCCCTCGCCGCGCGGGCAAGCCGGCGACCGGGCACGCCGCCGCCGCCGGGGTCAAGCCGGTGCGGACGTGTCGTGAGGTACGCCTTCTCGCCCCGGCCGAGGACATCGAGGTCGGCTCGGAGCTGACCGTCGAGTCGTTCGAGGGCGTCGATTGGGTGGACGTGACCAGCACGAGCAAGGGCAAGGGCTTCGCCGGCGTGATGAAGCGGTACAATTTCCGCGGCCAGCAGGCCACCCACGGTGTCGAGCGAAAGCACCGCAGCGGCGGCAGCATCGCCTCTCACGGCGCCGACCTGGGCCATAGCGGCGACATCAAGAAGGGCAAAAAGATGCCCGGGCAGATGGGCAACGCCCGCTGCACCAGCCGCAACCACAGGCTGATCGCCGTTGACGCGGCGAACGGCCTTTTGCTTGTCAAGGGCGCGGTGCCGGGCCCGGCCGGCGGGCTTGTGCTGGTGCGGAAAAGCAAGACCAAGACAACCGTGGAGGCCGTGCCGAAGGAGTAACGCCTCGGCGGCGCAAGGATAGACGTCATGGTGGAAGTTCCCGTATACAATATGGCCGGCAAGCAGATCGAGACGCTCGAGGTCGATGAAGAGCGGTTCGGCTCTCGGGTGAACACCGCCCTGCTGAAGCAGGCGGTGGTGGCGTATCACACCAACACCCACCAGGGCTCGGCCGCCACGCGAAGCCGTGGCATGGTCGCCGGCTCGGGCCGGAAAATGTTCCGCCAGAAGGGCACCGGCAACGCCCGGCGGGGCAACAGCCGGACGAACATTCTGCGTGGCGGCGGCGTGGCCTTCGCCAAGAAGCCGCATCGCGACCGGCACCGCCTCAGCCAGGTCGTGCGCCGCAAGGCGCTGGACTCGGCTATCCTGGCCAAGCTGCTGGGGGCCGACTTGATGGTGGTGGACGGGCTGAAGCTCGATACGCCCAAGACCAAGACGATCGTCCAGATGCTCGGCAAGCTGAAGGTCGACCGGAGCTGCCTGCTGACGCTCGGGGAGCCCAACGACGTGGTCTACCGCAGCGCCCGGAACATCCCCCGCCTGGCCGTGCGAGTGGTGGCGGACCTGAACGCCTTCGAGGTGGCCAAGCGGCAGAAGATGGTGCTCACCCGGGACGCGATGACGGTGTTGCTGGAAGGCGGGAAGTCCTCATGAACATGCACAGTGTCATCGTACGCCCCATCGTCACCGAGAAGGGCACCCACCAGAGCCAGATCAACAACGCCTACGCCTTCGAGGTGCACCCCGACGCGGGCAAGGTGGAGATCCGCCAGGCGGTGGAGAAGATTTACGAGGTGAAGGTGCTGAAGGTGCGAACCGCCAACCGCAAGGGCAAGCCCCGGCGGAGCCGTTACGGCACCGGCACCACGAAGGCCTGGAAGAAGGCGGTCGTCGTGCTGCATCCGGACCACCATATTGATATGTTCTAGACGGTCGGGCCGGAGGCCGGCCCCGCCGAGGTGAGAAGCTATGGGCATCAAGATATACAAGAAGACTTCACCGGGACGCCGGTTCTCGTCGGTGAACACCCGCGACGAGGTGACCAAGAAGACCCCGGAGAAGACGCTGCTTCGCAAGCTCGTCAAGCACGGCGGGCGGAACCATAGCGGCAAGATCACCTGTCGCTTCCGCGGCGGCGGGAACAAGCGAATGTACCGCCTGATCGACTTCAAGCGCAGCAAAGACGGCGTCGAGGGCACGGTGGCGGGGATCGAGTACGACCCCAACCGCACGTGCCACATCGCCCTGATCTACTACGCCGATGGCGAGAAACGTTACATCCTCTGCCCGATCGGCCTGAAAGTGGGCGCCAAGGTCGTCAGCGGGGAGAAGGTCGAGCCGCGAGTGGGCAACTGCATGCCGCTGGCGTCGATTCCGCCGGGGCTGGAGATTCACAACATCGAAATGATCCCCGGCCAGGGCGGCAAGATGGTTCGCTCGGCGGGGGGGGTGGCTCGGCTGGCGGCCAAGGAAGGGCGGCGGGCGACGTTGATCCTCCCGTCCGGTGAGATGCGCGTGGTGGACGCCCGGTGCCGGGCGACCATCGGGCAGGTGGGCAACAGCGAGCACGCCCAGGTTCGCCTCGGCAAGGCCGGGCGAAAGCGTCACCTCGGCCGGCGCCCGCACGTGCGGGGGGTGGCCATGAACCCGGTGGCCCACCCGATGGGCGGCGGGGAAGGGCGCTCCGGCGGCGGGCGGCATCCGTGCAGCCCCACCGGCAAGCTGGCCAAGGGCGGCAAGACGCGGAAGAAGAGAAAGACCTCCAACAAGATGATCATCCGCCGGCGTCGGAACGTCAGGCAAGGGCAGTTGGTGCTGTAGACCGGCGTGAAGGATACCGGCTTCGGCCGGCGAGGGTGCAACGATGTCGCGAAGTTTGAAGAAAGGCCCGTACGTGGTGGAGAAGCTCTACCACAAGGTCATGCAGCAGGAGCAGACCGGCCAGCGCGAGGCCATCAAGACGTGGGCCCGCGCCTGCACGATCGTGCCGGAGTTCGTGGGCCATACGTTTATGGTGCATAACGGCAAGATGTTCCACCGCGTGTTCGTGACCGAGGACATGGTGGGGCACAAGCTTGGCGAGTTCAGCCCGACGCGGATGTTCCGCGGCCACAGCGGCCGCAGGCGATAACCCCGTCGGTTCGGAGTGGTAGCACGATGGCATGGCAAGGTACACATAGATTCGCTCGGATTAGTGCCCGCAAGGCGCGGCTGGTCGTGGACATGATCCGCGGGCTGGACGTTCCCGAGGCGATGAACGTCCTGAAGTTCACCCCGCATCGAGCGGCGTCGATGTTGTCGAAGGCCTTGCGGAGCGCCGTGGCCAACGCCGACAACGCCGAGGCGGACGTGGAGAACCTGTACGTCGAGAAGGCCTTCGTCAACGAGGGTCCGACGATCCGGCGGTTCCACCCGAAGGATCGCGGGCGGGCCCACCCGATTCGCAAACGCACCAGCCATATTACCGTGGTTGTCGAGGAAACTGAGGAATAGTCGCATGGGTCAGAAAGTCTCGCCAATCGGATTTCGTACCGGCATCACCATAGGATGGCTGAGCCGTTGGTTCGCTCCCAAGAGCAACTACGGCGAGTTCCTGGTGGAAGACGAGCGTATCCGCCGGTACATCGACAAGCAGCTCAACCAGCAGCCGCCCTACGCGGCGGTGGCGCGAGTGGACATCGAGCGGACGCGGGAGGAGGTCAAGATCATCCTGCGGACGGCACGCCCGGGCCTGGTGATCGGCCCCAAGGGCGCCGAGGTGGATAAGCTCAAGGGCGAACTGGAAGACCTGACCGACCGGCGGGTGAACATCAGTATCGTGGAGATCAAGAACCCCGACGTGAACGCCCAACTGGTGGCCGCGGGCATTGCCGAGCAGTTGAAGCGGCGGTCCAGCTTCCGCCGCACGATGAAGATGCGGTGCGAGTCGGCGATGGGCGCCGGGGCCAAGGGCATCAAGATTCAAGTGTCCGGGCGACTGGGCGGGTCGGAAATGAGCCGATCGGAGACGCAGATTCTCGGCTCCATCCCGCTGCAGACGCTGGACGCCGACGTGGGGTACGGTTTCGTGCATGCCTTCACCACGTACGGCGCGTTGGGCGTGAAGGTATGGATCTATCGCGGCATGATGGGCAGTGCCGTCAGTGATGAGGTGGCCGGACCCGGCGGCGGGTTCCGTGGCCGTCGTCGTGGCCCCGGTGGCCCCGGTGGCCCCGGTGGCGGGCGTGGCGGCGGCCGACCGGGCGGCCGGGGACGACCGGGACAGGGCCGCGGCGGCCCTGGCCGTGGCGCTCCTGGGCGTGGCGGCAGGACTACCCCCTCGGCCGCGGCGCCGGCAACGCCTCCTCCGGCGACGCCTCCTCCGGCCGCACCGGCGACGCCTCCGCCCACCGAAGGTACCTCCGAGGGACCGTCGACGCCCCCGGCCGGCGAGTAAACGAGCGAACAACAGTAAGCAGGTATTCCGATGGCGTTGATGCCCAAGAGAATCAAGCATCGCAAAACCCACCGCGGGAAGGCCCGCGGGATGGCGACGCGGGGCAATAAGGTCAGTTTTGGCGAATTCGGCCTTCAATCGCTGGATGTCGGGTGGATCAACTCGCGGCAGATCGAGGCCGGCCGTGTGGCGGCGACGCACTTTCTGCATCGTGAAGGCCGTGTGTACATCCGGATCTTCCCGGACAAGCCCTACACCGGCAAGCCGCTGGAGACCCGGATGGGCAAGGGCAAAGGCGAGCCGGTGGGCTGGGTGGCGGTGGTGAAGCCTGGCACCATGGTGTACGAAATCGGTGGCGTGGATGAGATTACGGCGAAGCAGGCGCTGCTTCGCGTGGCGCACAAGATGCCGGTCCGGTGCCGCTTCGTGGTACGGCGGCATGGCCTGTAAGTTTGGATAAGCGATGAAGACCAAGGAGATACGGCAGTTGTCGCAAGAGGAGTTGGGCACGGAGCTACGCCGGCTGCGCCGGCACCTGTTCGACCTGCGGGCCCAGGCGGTAACCGAGAAGTTGGAAGACTCCACGCAACTGACCAAGGCCAAACGCGATATCGCCCGGTGCCTGACGATCCAGGGGCAGCGGGCCTCCGATGCGGCGGCCAACGCGGGAAGTGATAATGGCTGAATCGACAGAAACCAACGGTCAGAACAAGCCGGTCGCCGGCGCCACCGGCGTGGTGACCTCCACCGGCGGCGAGAAGACCTGCACGGTGGCGGTCAGCCGGCTGGTCCCTCACCGGCTGTACGGCAAATACGTACGCCGTCGGACCAAGCTGGCGGTGCACGATCCCCAAAACGAAGCCGGAATGGGCGACATGGTGGAAGTGACGCCTTGTCGGCCGATCAGCAAGCGCAAGCGATGGCGTTTGGTGCGAGTGGTCAGGAAGTCCAAATTGGCGTGAGAGCGTGAGAGCGTGAGAACGTGAGAGCGTAAGAGAAAAAGTTTCCGGGCGGGACCAGCCGGATCGGCCCGCCGGAGGCATGAGGTTACCACGGTGATTCAACAGGAAACAAGACTGGCCATTGCCGACAACAGCGGAGGCACGATCGCCCAGTGCATCAGGGTGTTGGGTGGCTCGACGGCCCGCGGCCGGCACACCCGTCGGACGGCGGGGGTCGGCGACCTGATCGTCTGCACGGTGAAAAAGGCCATCCCCGGCGCGGAGATCAAGCAGGGCGACATTGTCAAATGCGTGATCGTGCGAACGTGTAAGCCGGTGCGTCGCTCCGACGGCAGCTACGTCCGGTTCGACAGCAACGCGGCGGTGATCCTGGACGACCAGGGCAACCCGCGGGGCACGCGAATCTTCGGCGCCGTCGCCCGTGAGTTGCGTGAGAAGGGCTACATGAAGATCGTGTCCTTGGCCAGCGAGGTGATCTGAGCGGTCCGGAGGCGCGGCGGACGAGGCCGGCGGCACAAGGAACTTAACGAGATTACGGCAGACCATGGCGAGCAAGATACGAAAAGGCGACACGGTGGAAGCGACGGCCGGGAAGGACCTCGGCAAGCGCGGCGAGGTGCTCCGGGTGTACCCCCAGGAGAACAAGGTGCTCGTGCAGGGCATCAATCGGGTGTATCGGCACATGCGGCCGTCCCGGGATCAGCCCCAGGGGGGGCGGATTCAGAAGGAAGTGCCGCTGAGCATCGCCAACGTGATGGTGGTGGACCCCAAGCTTGGCGTGCCGACGCGAGTGGGCTTCCGCATCTTGGCCGACGGGAGCAAGGAACGGTACGCCAAGAAGTCCGGCGAGTCCCTCGGCGTGGTTAGCAAACGGACGACGAAGTAGGAACTGAACAATGGCGGCGCGCCTGCAAGAGAGATACAAGAGCGAGATCGTCCCGGCCCTGACGAAGGAGTTCGACCACAGCAACCCCATGAGCGTGGCGAAGCTCCAGAAGGTCGTCGTGAGCATGGGTATCGGCCTGGCGTCCAAGGAAGAGGCCCGTCTCGAAGCCGCCGGCAAAGAGTTGGCCCAGATCGCCGGGCAGAAGCCGGTGACCTGCAAGGCTCGAAAGAGCGTCAGCAACTTCAAGCTGCGGGAAGGCATGGACATCGGCTTGAAGGTGACCCTGCGAGGCCGGCGGATGTACGAGTTCCTGGACCGGCTGATCATGCTGGCGATCCCCCGGGTGAAGGACTTCCGGGGCCTGAGCCCCAACGCCTTCGACGGGCGCGGCAACTACAACATGGGATTGACCGAACAAGGGCTGTTCCCGGAGATCAACCCGGACAAGGTGCAGTTTACCCAGGGCATGAACATCGCCATCGCCACCACGGCGCGGACCGACGAAGAGGCCCGCCGGCTGCTGTCGATGCTGGGCATGCCGTTTCGAAAAAGCTGAAAGGTTGACGCGGAGTTATGGCAACGAAGGCGCAGATTAGCAAGGCCCGTAGGCCGCCGAAGTTCTCGTCCCCCCCATCCCCCGAAAGTGCCACCGTCACGTGTCTTCTGGCGCTTCGCGAGACGTAATATGTCGGAATCGCAGAATAGTCGGCGAAAGGCTCATCGTAATTTTCAGCATTATCATCCATCAGGCCAATCAAATCATGATGGTCCATGATGCGTTCGTGATGATCGGTGCCCAGGTAGCGG